>Ga0255776_10000647_pt1 | contig 39651 bp, 34 predicted proteins | sample 071ome_19_FD_179974 | JGI IMG/M metagenome (GOLD analysis project Ga0255776, IMG submission 179974) | Coastal salt marsh microbial communities from the Groves Creek Marsh, Skidaway Island, Georgia - 071413AT metaG (version 2) | ecosystem: Environmental > Aquatic > Marine > Intertidal zone >... | reverse complement strand
AGCCAAGCGCCACCAGATGTTCCCGCAAGCGGTTCGTCTCGATGCTTGTCTCTGAGCTCTTCGGGAAGCGCTGAGCGCTGAGACCGGCTGTCTGTGGAATGTTGTCATAGCCGAAAATCCTCGCCAACTCTTCGATCAGATCAGCCTCTATACTGACGTCAAACCGATAGCTCGGCACCCCAACCTCAATAGATTGATTGTCTTGGGCCGTTATGACGAACCCGAGACGCGACAGTATCTCTGCGACCTCCTGAGCACTGATGGTGACGCCGAGATCCTTTTTAATACTCGCAAACCGTAACCTTACCGTGTTGCGTTCAGGCAATGTGCCGATGGCCTCGGTAATCGGCCCGGGCTCTCCACCAACGATATCGAGCAGCAATTCAGTGGCCCGCTCCATGGCTCTGTGCTGCAACTCAAAATCAACGCCTCTCTCATAGCGGTGAGCCGCGTCAGTGTGCAGACCATAAGCGCGCGCCCTTCCGGCAATCGATAGAGGTGCAAAGAAAGCACACTCCAGAAAGACGTGCTCCGTTGCGTCACTCACGGCCGTGGCAAGCCCTCCCATCACGCCTGCCATGGCAACCGGTTTTTCCGCGTCAGCTATCACTAAAGTATCAGCGCTCAGCGCGATTTCCTTGCCGTCAAGCAGGGTGATCGCCTCACCATCATCGGCCATCCTCACGCAAATCTTGCCGGAAAGCTTTTCGAAGTCGAAAGCATGCATCGGCTGACCCAGTTCCATCAGCACAAAATTGGTCACATCAACAATTGGGTCAATGCTGCGCAGTCCGGAGCGCCTGAGCTTTTCCTGCATCCAAAGCGGCGAACAGGCATTCAGCTTTACATTCCGGATCACCCGCCCCAGATAGCGGGGGCAAGCCTCGGTTGCGCTGATGGTGACGGGAAATTCTTCAGTGTGAACAGGCTCCACAGGATTGACGGCAGGCTCGCACACTTCTTTCCGACTGAGCACCCCCACCTCACGCGCGATTCCCCGCATCCCAAGGCAATCACCCCGGTTTGGCGTCAGATCTAACTCAATCATGGAATCAGAAAGCTGAAGGTACGCACGAAAGTCCTGACCTACTGGCGCATCAGACGGAAGCTCCATCAGCCCTTCAGAACTTTCTTCCAGCCCCAACTCTTCGGCCGAACAAAGCATCCCGTGGGATTCCACACCACGCAATTTCGCTTTGGTAATCTTCAGCGGTTTCCTTTGGCCTGTTTCAATGGTAGCGCCGACCGTGGCAAATGGCGCTTTCATCCCCGGCACGACGTTGGGAGCACCGCATACAACCTGTTGCTCATGCTCCCCATCGAAGACCGAACATACGCGGAGCTTGTCAGCATCAGGGTGCTGCGTTACCTGCCTGACCTCAGCAACAATAATCCCGTTAAACTCTCGGGCAACTGGCGCAATTCCATCTACTTCAAGCCCCGCCATGGTTAAACTCGCGGCAAGCTCGTCAGTTGTCAGCCCGGAATCGACCCATTCGCGCAGCCAGCTTTCACTGATAATCATTGTTTACCCTAGTTGAATTGCCTGAGGAAACGAATGTCATTTTCAAAGTAGAGTCTGAGGTCACCCACGCCGTAACGCAGCATCGCCAAACGCTCTACCCCCATACCAAAAGCGAACCCCGAATAGATCTCAGTATTTACACCAGACATTTCAAGAACTTTAGGGTGGACCATTCCGCAACCCATCACCTCGAGCCAGCCAGTGTGGCCACAAATTCGGCACCCTTTCCCTTCGCAGCTTACGCAGCCCATATCGACTTCAGCAGAAGGCTCAGTGAAAGGAAAATAGGACGGACGGAACCTTACCGGCATTTCTACCTCAAAGTAGGCCTGCAGAAATTCGACCACAGTTCCTTTAAGGTCAGCCATGCTCACTGATTCGTCCACCAACAAACCCTCTACCTGGTGAAACATTGGCGTGTGGGTCAGGTCGGAGTCACAGCGATAAACCCGACCCGGACAGATCATTCGAAATGGAGGCTGCCCAGTTTCCATGACGTGAACCTGGACCGGAGAGGTGTGCGTTCGGAGAACGGTGCCGGGACTGACATAAAACGTATCATGCATAGCCCGGGCAGGATGATGCGCCGGAATATTGAGCGCTTCAAAATTATGATAGTCATCTTCGATTTCCGGCCCTTCCGCCACATCATAACCGGCGCCGGCGAAGATCGATTTTATCCGCTCTATGGTCATAGTAATCGGATGCAGCCCGCCCTGACTCTGCCTTCTGCCAGGCAAGGTCACATCAAGCCGACCCGCCTCAAGCTGCTCATTCAAGGCATGGGATATGAGATCGTTTCGCTTGAGTTCGAGAGCTTGCTGGAGATTCTTCTTGGCGAGATTAATCTGCTCTCCGGCCGCCGGCCGCTGTTCAGCGGGGAGTTTGCCCAGTGTCTTCAGAAGATCAGTAAAACTGCCTTTCTTTCCTAAATACTGCACACGCAACGCATCCAGTGACTTCTCATCACTGGCACGCTCTATATCCAGCAGAGCTTCGGCAAGAAGAGCTTCAGAATCGATCATTGGCGGCAGCCAGAATCGGCAGACTTAGGCTGCCAGACTCGCTTTGGCCTGATCGACAATGGCGGTAAAAGCAGGCTTATCGTGAACGGCCAAGTCAGCAAGGACCCGACGATCGATTTCAATGTTCGCTTTTTTCAACCCTGCAATAAGCTGACTGTAGCTCAAGCCATTCTCTCTGGCCTGGGCGTTGATCCGCGTGATCCAAAGGGAGCGGAATACCCGCTTCTTCGCGCGACGATCTCGAAAAGCGTACTGGCCGGCCTTGGTGACCGCCTGCTTGGCGACTCGAAAGACGCGACTGCGCGCTCCATAATAACCCTTGGCCTGCTTGAGGACTTTTTTGTGGCGCCGACTGGCGACCACACCGCGTTTTACTCGGGACATGATTTATCTCCTGACTTTGCTGTTGGATTCAGACTAGATTTCTTTCAGCATGCGCTTCACTGCTGGCACATCGGCCGCATGGACCTCGGTAGTGCCGCGCAGATGTCGCTTACGCTTAGTCGTCTTCTTGGTCAGGATGTGGTTCTTATTCATGCGCTTTCGCTTGAATCCGGAACCGGTTTTCTTGAACCGCTTTGCGGCCCCGCTGTGGGTCTTCAACTTTGACATAGTTTCCTACTCCGCATTTAACGTCAGGGGCAATGCACATCGGTGTGCGCAGCGTTGAACGCCTCTGCCGTCTCATCGCCTGAGCGATGGCTCATTGAATTCTGCCAGATTCAAGCTGTCAGCCTGGCGAAAGTCAGCAATAGCCGCTGGTGTCGCCCGTCTGGCTGGACAATTTTCAATCTGTCAGCGTTTTTTGACCGGTGCCAGTACCATGACTATTTGCCGGCCTTCCATCTTGGGCTCCTGCTCAACAGTGCCGTAGTCTGCCAGATCCTCTCGAATCCTTGACACAAGCTCCTGTCCAAGATGTTGATGGGCAAGTTCCCGGCCTCGGAATCGTAACGAGACCTTGGCCTTATCCCCATCCTCAAGGAAACGAACCAGGTTGCGTAGTTTTACCTGATAGTCTCCTTCTTCCGTCCCTGGTCGAAATTTGACTTCTTTTACCTGAGTACGGCGCTGTTTCTTCTTGTTGGCCGCTTTCTGCTTCTTCAGGTCAAAAATATGTTTGCCATAATCCATGATCTTGCAGACCTTAGGGTCTGCATCCGGTGCGATCATCACCAGATCTAGCTTGGCTTCTTCCGCCGCAGCACGTGCGTCGGCAATCGGAACAATCCCAACTTGCTGGCCGTCTGCTCCGACGAGCCGAACCTCTTCGGCTTCAATAAATTCGTTGATCAGTGGCTTCTTAGCGCTGCTTCTCATCATACGCGCTGACGCTCTGATCCTGTTACTGTGCTAATAGTCACACTCCTTCATCACACAAAACTCCCCTACTGAGTCGCCCGGTTCGCTTCGCTGCGTCCATAGCTGTACACGTCCTGCTGCAAGTGGTCACAGAACGCCTCCAGCGCCATCGTGCCAAGGTCTGCCCCCTCACGCGTCCGGACAGCCACCGTACGGCTCTCCACTTCTTTATCACCCACAATCAGCAGGTAAGGAACCTTCTGCAGCGTGAGCTCGCGGATTTTAAAGCCGATTTTCTCATTTCTCAAGTCCGAAATCGCCCTAAAGCCCTTGTTTTTCAAGGATTCTTCAACTTGTTTGCAATATTCGCCCTGCTTGTCTGTGATGTTGAGAACCGCGACTTGCTGTGGCGCCAGCCACGCCGGCATAGCACCGGCATAATGCTCGATCAACACGCCAATAAACCGCTCAAACGAGCCCAGAATGGCTCTGTGCAGCATTACAGGCGTCTTCCGGCTACTGTCTTCGGCAACGTAGCTCGCACCAAGCCGTTCCGGCAGGAAAAAATCCACCTGAATCGTGCCGCACTGCTGGACCCTGCCCATGCAGTCCTTGAGGGAGTATTCGATCTTCGGACCGTAAAAGGCCCCTTCACCCGGCTGCAACTGCCAGGCAAGTCCGGTAGCCTCAAGTGCATCCTTTAACGCCTGCTCAGCATTATCCCAAAGATCATCCGAACCAACCCGCTTTTCAGGACGCGTCGACAGACGAAGAATGACCTCATCAAAACCGAAGTCTCGGTAGACAGCGAACAGCAACTGCATGAAGTCCGCCACCTCAGACTGGATCTGCTCCTCAGTGCAGAAAATATGACCATCATCCTGCACAAAACTGCGAACCCTCATCAAGCCGTGCATGCTGCCTGAAGGCTCATAGCGGTGGCACGACCCAAATTCTGCCAGCCTCAGAGGCAGATCCCGGTAGCTTTTCAGCCCCTGATTGAACACCTGAATATGGCAGGGGCAGTTCATCGGCTTAATCGCATACATGCGATTGTCAGATTCGACGCTAAACATCTCATCAGAGAATTTGGAAGCGTGGCCGCTTTTTTCCCACAGAGAGTAGTCAACGAGCTGCGGCGTTTTGATTTCTTTATAGTCATTGGCAGCCTGAACCGACTGCATGTAATCCTGAATTACCTGGTAAATAGTCCAGCCATCAGGATGCCAAAAAGGCATACCTGGCGCCTCTTCTTGAAAATGAAAAAGTCCGAGTTGCTTACCCAATTTTCTGTGATCGCGCTTCTCTGCCTCTTCAAGACGCTGCAAATAGAGCTTCAGGTCCTGCTTAGAGCCCCATGCTGTGCCGTATATACGCTGCAGCATCTCATTGTCAGAGTTGCCCCTCCAGTAGGCACCGGCGACACTGGTGAGCTTAAAGGCTTTAAACTTACCTGTGTCTGGTACGTGGGGCCCCCGACAGAGGTCGATGAAATCGCCCTGGCGATAGAATGACAGATCCTCATCACCGGGGATGCTCTCGATGATCTCTACCTTATAGTCTTCCCCCATTTCTCTGAACAGCGAAATTGCTTCGTCGCGCGAAAGCACCGAGCGCTCAACAGGTAAATTTTCCTTGACTATCTCCTGCATGGTTTTTTCAATCGCCGCCAGATCATCCGGCGTAAACGCCCGCTCGAAGGAAAAGTCGTAGAAAAAACCATCCTCAATGACAGGGCCGATCGTTACCTGAGCGCTCGGAAAGAGTCTCTGAACAGCCTGAGCCATCAAGTGCGCGCAGGAATGACGGAGAACCTCGATACCGTCATCGTCCCGCTCAGTAACGATCGCGAGGTCCGCATCATCGTCGATGAGAAAGGAGGTATCGACCAGTTGTCCGTCGACACGCCCGGCCAGAGCCGCTTTGGCTAAGCCGGGTCCAATAGACGCAGCTACGCCGGCAACGGTTACCGGTTGATCAAATTGCCTGGTACTACCATCAGGCAGAGTAATTAAAGGCATGACTCTCGTCCGATCTTTGAGGGCTGGATCCTGCAAGCACGCTGACCCGGCATATGTGTTTCCGATCAGGGGGTTAGCGAACCGTTCGGCCACTCCGGGACAACATCGTGTAAAGGAGTGGTAGGCACGACCAGATTCGAACTGGTGACCTCTACCATGTCAAGGTAGCGCTCTAACCAACTGAGCTACGCGCCTGTTGCCTGATCAACTCGCAAGCCGAGGAAGCAGAACCGGTTCCCCGGTGCCCTGGGCTCCCGGGCAAAGCGGGCGAATTATACGGAATTACCCCCACCTGTGTCGACGAATTTATCGGAAGAAATGCCACCAAGTCATTGTCTTAGCATACGTTGTTTAAGCTTCGCGATGCGGTCCCGGGTGGCGGCCGCTTCCTCAAAAGCCAGATTCTTAGCCTGCTCATACATCAGGGATTCCTGTTGGGAAATTTCCCTGCGGATTTCTTCCGGATCTGAGAAATCCATTTTGCCATACGCATTCGCCGTTTCCGCCACCGAGCGAGTCGAACGCGGCGAACCTGAGCCCTTGCTGGCATAGGCGCCTTCCATGACATCCAGAATGCGCTTGGTCACCCCTTTCGGGGTAATGTTATGTTCACGATTGTAAGCGAGTTGCGTATCACGTCTGCGATTGGACTCATCCATCGCTCTTTGCATGGACCCGGTGACGGTATCCGCATACAGAATCGCCTTGCCGTTCAGATTTCTGGCCGCCCTGCCAATCGTCTGGATCAATGAACGCTCAGACCGCAGAAATCCTTCTTTGTCTGCGTCAAACACAGCAACCAGCGAAACTTCCGGAATATCGAGTCCTTCCCGCAGCAGATTAATGCCCACCAACACATCAAAGTTCCCCAGCCTGAGGTCCCGGAGGATTTCAGACCTCTCTACTGTATCAATGTCTGAATGAAGATAACGAACCCGGATGCCGTGTTCGGCGAGATAATCGGTCAGATCTTCAGCCATTCGCTTGGTCAGAACCGTAACAAGCACACGCTCATGGTTTGCCACAACCCTGTTAACTTCAGACAGCAAATCATCAACCTGAGATGAAGCGGAACGCACTTCCAATTCCGGGTCAACCAGCCCGGTTGGACGAACCACTTGCCGCACCTGCTGCCCTTCATGCTCAGTCTCATATGGACCGGGAGTGGCAGATACGTAGATTATTTGCGGGGTTAGCGACTCCCACTCTTCAAATCGCAGCGGTCGATTGTCCAACGCTGATGGCAAACGAAAACCGTACTCTACCAACGTTTCTTTACGCGACCGGTCTCCCTTATACATCGCCCCTAGCTGCGGTATCGAAACGTGGGACTCGTCGGCGACGACCAAGGCGTTTTCCGGCAGATAGTCGTAAAGCGTGGGCGGAGGTTCCCCCGCCGCCCTACCCGACAGATAGCGCGAATAATTCTCTATGCCATTGCAGTAGCCCAATTCCTGGATCATCTCCAAATCAAATTTGGTTCTCTGCTCAAGTCGCTGCGCTTCAACCAGTCGATTATTCCCCTGCAACTGCGAAAGGCGCTCCTTGAGTTCATGCCGAATATCGTCCAGCGTACTTAACAGCTTCTCTCGCGGGGTCACATAATGGGATTTCGGAAAGACGGTGAGCCTCGGGACTTCCTTGATCAGCGCTCCGGTCAGAGGGTCAAAATAAGACAGTTTTTCGATCTCATCATCAAACAACTCGATTCGTATTGCATTGCGCTCCGATTCAGCGGGATAAATGTCTATGACATCCCCCCGTACACGATAAGTCGCTCGCCTTAGCTCCATATCATTGCGGGTGTATTGAAGATCCGCGAGCCGCCTCAGTAATTTCCGCTGATCCATCCGGTCACCGCGATCGAGGTGCACTACCATCTGCAAATAAGAGCCCGGATCCCCAAGACCATAGATGGCAGACACAGTGGCGACGACAATAACATCCTGACGCTCGAGCAGCGCTTTTGTTGCCGACAGCCTCATTTGCTCAATGTGATCATTGATGGAAGCATCTTTTTCGATATAAAGATCGGAAGATGGCACATACGCCTCGGGCTGGTAGTAATCATAGTAGGAGACAAAATATTCCACCGCATTGTTGGGGAAAAACTCCTTGAACTCACCATACAGCTGGGCGGCAAGCGTTTTGTTCGGCGCCATGACAAGCGTTGGACGCTGCACCGTCTCGATGACGTTGGCAATGGTGAACGTCTTCCCCGAACCGGTAACACCAAGCAAGGTCTGGGCATGAAGCCCATCGGCCAATCCCTCTACCAGCCTGGCAATTGCGTGTGGCTGATCGCCGGCAGGTTCGAACTTGGATTCCAGAGTAAATAATTTCGACATCGTTTTACTGTTACGCATTGAGCGGAAAAACAGCCTGCACGGGCTCCGCAGCCAGTGAAATCACCAGCAATGGGCGGAATTCTACCATTCCGGAAGACATAAGCCGCCAAGGTTGACCGTGTTATGTTTTCTCATTAGACTACGCGCCTTTTCTGGGATTCGGTCACCACTACGGCCAAAACAGCTGATAATGGCGTTCGGATCACACAGAGAAGATAACTCTGCTGCCCAATAGCTCAATGGTAGAGTAGGTGACTGTTAATCACTTGGTTCCTGGTTCGAGTCCAGGTTGGGCAGCCATTTTCCCAGTTCCCTTCTCTGACCTCTTGATTCTGCCTCCCGGCGCTGACCCTTGGGCGCTGAACCCCACAGCGCTTTCCGTGTTGAGAGACCCCTGTTTACGACGCCCAGCGGCTTGGGTTCTATTCCGAGGCTCCTGCTTCACTTACGCTCTCTCCGCTCCGGCCCCGGGGTTCCTCATTGCCCGCCCCCTATATCAGTGGTTCCGTTCCCGAGATTTAGGGTATAGTGACTGCTCGACCATGACACTCCGGAGAAAGCTTTATGATTCGTTCACTGTTAACAGCACTGATACTGAGCATCAGCACGGCAGCACTCGCTCAGGACAACCCCGTCGTGGTGATGGAGACAAACAAAGGCACGATCCGAATCGAACTGTGGGCGGATAAAGCACCGATCAGTGTCGAGAACTTTCTCCGCTATACAGATAACGAACTTTATGATGGCTTAATCTTCCACAGAGTAATCAACGGCTTCATGATTCAGGGGGGAGGCTTCAACGCCGACATGGTGCAGTTATCGACTTACGAGCCCATTAAAAATGAGGCCAAGTCAAACGTACCCAATAACCGGGGTACTCTGTCCATGGCACGAACCAACGTCGTGGACAGCGCAACCAGCCAGTTTTTTATCAACCTGGTGGACAATGATTTTCTGAATCACACTAACGACACTCCTCGCGGTTTCGGCTACGCGGTGTTCGGAGAGGTGATTGAAGGGATGGAAGTTGTTGACGAAATAGCCGGTGTGGCTACCGGTCGAAGCGGGCCCTACAGCGACGTTCCGACTGAGCCAGTTGTTATTGTTTCAGCGAGAAGAGAGATTTAGCGCGGGGCGTGTTGCCAACGGCAGAGGCGGATTTTACTCGCTTACTTTCTTACTCTCTGACTTATTCTCTGACTTACTCTCTGAAAAGGCGGGTCACTGTGGCTGACTCGCCTTCTTCTATCGATGCTGCGCCGCTGTTACCAGCACCTGCGGCATACTCCTTGGACTGGATATTCCAGAGCGGGTCGCTGATCTCTTCCTTCGGCTCGAATCCATCCACAGCCTCCAGCAAAATCTCTCGGATCTCCGCCAGATTCATTTCCCGGCAGGCCAGCTGCAGCCTGTTCAGCAAATCCTGCAACTCTTCCCAGACCAGAAAATCCTCTTCTGCCCGCATGATCTTCGGATGCTCGGTACCGGTTACCGATTCACCTATCAGCAGTTCTTCGTAAAGCTTTTCCCCCGGGCGCAAGCCGGTGTACTCGATAGCGATATCACCGCGATAGGCGTTCTCGTCCTTGACGTCATAGCCCATCAAATGCACCATCTTTTTAGCCAAATCGACGATACGGATAGGCTCGTTCATATCCAGCACGAAGACATCACCGCCTTTCGCCATAGATCCCGCCTGAATCACGAGTTGAGCTGCTTCCTGGACTGTCATGAAGTAGCGGGTAACCTCCGGATGCGTCACCGTTATTGGGCCACCCGTGCTGATTTGACGCCGGAATAGCGGCACGACCGAACCGGAGGAGCCAAGCACATTACCGAATCGCACCATACTGAACCGGGTCCTGCTGGCCCGCTGGGCCATCGCCTGGAGTACCTGCTCAGCGAATCGCTTTGTTGCCCCCATGAAATTGGTGGGCCTGACCGCCTTGTCAGTAGAGATCAGCACAAAGTTTTTTACGCCGAAGTCCTCTGATGCGCGGGCAGAAGTCAGCGTTCCAAAAATGTTATTTTGCGCCCCTTCAATGATGTTTTTCTCCACCATGGGCACTTGTTTATAGGCTGCCACATGATAAACGGTTTCCACATTGAAGGTTTTGATGGCATTTTCCATGAGCGCTCGATTACAAACCGACCCCAGCAAGGCAACAACCGAAATGTTCTCACCGCCTTCGATTGATTTAAGCTTTTCACGCAATTCAGCTTCGATGGCGTAGAGCCCGTATTCAAAAGCATCCAAAATGATCAACCGAGACGGGTTGATAGTCACAATCTGACGACACAGCTCGGAGCCGATAGAGCCACCGGCACCGGTCACCATTACCGCCTGACCGGTTATGCAGGCACCAAGCAATTGTGGGTCAGGTGGCACGATATCTCTCCCGAGAAGGTCTTCGATGTCGATATCTCTGATTTCATCAACCCCAACCTTTCCAGAAACCATATCGAACAGGTCTGGTACCGTTTTCACATGCACCGGCAGATGTTCCAGGCGGTTCAGAATTTCCTTTCGCTCAGCGTGAGTTGCGGACGGGATGGCCAGCAGGATTTGCCTGACGGAATAGGTTTCAATGAGCTCATAGAGTGAATTAGGCGAGTAGACCCTGATGCCATGCACCGAGCTGCCGATCATACGGTGTCCGTCATCCACAAAGGCCACCGGCAAATACTGATCCCCGTTCTGTAGCGCCACAACCAACTGCATGCCAGAACTGCCGGCACCGTAGATAATGATCGGTTCCTTCGGTCGAAAGTTCTGAATCAAGCCTTGGAGGAGTACTTTGACAAAAAACCGGCTCCCACCGATGAGCATCAGAGAGATCATCCAGAAAATGAGCAATACCGAAAAATCAGCGGCAGCCGCTGTCGAAGTAAAGAAATAGGTCGCGGCCAGGAGCACAGTAGCAAAGGTCACTGCCTGAAGAATCAGAAAGCCGGCCTGCAACCCCATATACAGCAGTACGATCCGGTATAGGCCAAGACGGGCAAAAAACACGATGCTCAGCGCCGTTGCCAGGGTGAAATAGCCGTAAAATCGTTGCCCTTGTCCGAAGACGTCACCGTCCAGCAGGGCGAATGAAAACGCCAGGGCCATAAAGAGCATCAGCGCATCAGCAGACATCATGAGTGCCTGCTTTAATGACCGAGAAAGAGGTATGGTAGAAATCCGCATGTTGTCTCCTGACCCGTCAGGGCCTGCCCGCGCCTAAGCCCACGGTCAGCATAGCTAAGGGGGCTACAGCAATCAAACTGAAAAGACCTCCTAAACTTGGGTAGAGTACGCTGGCTATCGCCAGCGGGGACAACCAGCAGAGGTTAACCAGTATAGTGGCTATCGTCACTTTACGGTGACTCTGGAATTTTCTGGCGGCATGTTGATACGCATGAGTATTGTGCCCTTCGAACCAGCGATCACCGCGCCAGAACCTGCAAGCCAGAGTCAAGGTCGCATCTACCGCAAAAGTCGCCAATAAAATCAGCCATGTCCAATAGGTCATGACACCGGCCTGCACAGTGAATAACGCCATCAAACCGATGAAAAAGCCCGCAAAACTGCTCCCTACATCACCCATGAAAATTCGCGCAGGATGCCAATTCCAGACAAGAAACCCGGCCGCTGAGGCGCATGCTACGGTGAACAGTACAGATCCGCCGCTTTCTATCCCGCTGATGCCTGTTACCAGCGAAAAGCCGGTCACAAACATCAGCTCTGCGCCGGCCAGGCCATCAATACCGTCCATGAAATTGAACAGATTGGTCAGCCAGACCAGGGCCACAAGGGCAAGGACAAATAAAACAGACTGGTTAAGAAGTGTGAAGAAGCCAAAATCAAGCGCGGGGACTTCACCCAGCCAGAATAGCGACCAGAGCGCAGCGCCAAAATGCAGAGGAATCCGCCACATGGCATGCACATTTTTCAGATCATCGATCAAGCCCACTATGGCGACGGCGTAGGCGCCGAAAAGCGACAGGAAAAGCCCCTTTTCAAGCTGACCCGCGTAAAAAATGAACGTAGAGGCGACAAAAACAGGCAATACGAGCGCCAGTCCACCGCCGATGGGTGTCGGTATGGAATGCGACGATCGAGCCACCGGCTTATCAAGGAAACCGATGTGTAGTGCAGCTGTTCTCAGCAGACCAGTCAGCATGACCGCGGTCCCAAAGCTCACTGCCAGCAAAACCAGGGTATTCATAACAGCTGACCTTGACGCCAACACGATTCAGCGGTCAATTATAGCGTGAATCTCGCGAAAAAATTTTAATATTTCGGGCGCCAAGGTGTTATCCAGAGCGCCCGAAGCAATCAATTTCAGTCGTCAGTGATAAGAATCCTGCCGCTGTTTTTCTCCAAGGTCGCTGCCCCGATACCGGGAACTGCCAGCAATTCCTCTAGTGCACGAAAGCTCCCAAACATTTCCCGGTAAGCCACAATTTCCTTGGCTTTAGCCGGCCCGATACCGGTCAGGGCTGCCGCAATAGTCGCAGCATCTGCTGTATTTATGTCAAGCTGCATTACTTGTTCGGTGGTTTGCTGAGGCCCTTCCGCTGCAGTCGACAGCGAGGGCAACAGCAGTGTACCGAGCAAGCAAAATGTGATCAGGCTCAAGGCCCTAATATCTGTCAGAGTCTTCATACCAATATCCTTATCAGTCATTAGAATTTCAAACGGAGGCACCAACCTCCTTTGTCAAGCGTAGTCGGAAATTCAGCAATCGCCAGCAGCGGCTGAATTAAATTCCCGAAGAGCCTGCGCGGGAGACGTGGCCTGAGTTATCGGCCTTCCCACCACCAGATAAGTGCTGCCCATGGCCACTGCTTCAGCCGGGCCAACCACCCTTTTTTGATCTCCTCTGGCGTCTTCCGTTCGCCGGATACCCGGTGTAATCAAGGCGAATCTGTCGCCGAACCGCTCCCGCAGCAAGGGCGTCTCAGCGGCTGAGCAAACTACCCCATCCAGCCCCGCTTCCGACGTCATCTCCGCCAGGCGAATCACCTGCTCTGCCGGACTACACGAAATCCCCTGCCTGGTGAGATCGTCCTCGGCCAGACTGGTCAGGATGGTCACCGCAATCAGCAACGGCCGGGTGCCGGAAACGACTTCGAGCGCCTCCCGGGCCTCGCTCATCATAGCGACCCCACCGGATGCATGAACGTTTATCATCCAGACGCCCAGCTCAGCAGCGACCCTGACAGCCCCTGCTACGGTATTCGGGATGTCATGAAATTTGAGATCAAGAAAGACATCAAAGCCCATAGCGACCACGCGCCTGACAAAATCTGGCCCCGCAGCTGTGAAGAGCTCTTTGCCAATTTTAACCCTGCAGCTTGCGGGATCTAGTCCGGACAAGAATTGCTCAGCCGCAGCAGCGGTCGGGAAATCCAGAGCAATTATTATTCTCTTTTCAGTCAAGTGAACCCCCTGTATGTGTAGCATGTGACGCTCATAAAACGGACAAACGCCTGCAGTAAAGGATGGCTAGCGGTAAGATCCAACGCCGCTGTGCGCGATCTCGGACTCTGGTAACCGTCAGCGCCCCTTCTCAAGTTTTGGCTGGATACTATCCCACCTGTGACACCCGGGACAAAGCCAGTACAGCTGCCTCGCTTCGTAGCCGCAGTAGCCACACCGGAAACCGGGTTGCTTAGCCAGATGAGCCAGCAGCACCTCACGAATCTTTTCAATATCGCTGAGCATTGCGGGGTCGAATTGATTGGTTTCCACCTCTAGTTCCAGCAACTGAGCGACTCCTGCAAGCGAAGGTTGTGCAGCAAGATGACGGCGAATATATTGAATCGCCCTGTCAGCGCCCTCAGCTTCAGCAATGAGTCGGGAGATAAGCTGAAGCGCAACCGGGTTCGCCTCCTTATCAAGGAAACCATCGAGAACCTGAATCAACTCACCTGAACGGCCAAGCTCGGAATAGCTGGCCGCCATCACATCCACCAACTCTGGGAGAAACTCTGGGCTGTGTTCCGCGATGCGCCTGCATTCCCGAATAGCACCATTGCAATTACCGGATTCATGCTCAAGCCTCGCCGTTAATAAACTCGCCCGGAGATGGTGACGTTGAAACCGGCCCCCTCTTCGCAGCTGCTGACGAGCTTCACCCAACTGCCCTTCGACAAGCAGCCCCTCCGCTATTTCACAGTGATAGTGCACCATCCGCGCATTCCATTCTGCGCTGCGTCGATACGCTGAATGTGAGAGCAATTCTTTTGTACAGGTGATCGCACGGTGCCACTCTTTTTCCAGCTGATAAATACTGACAAGAAGCGGAAGGGCTTCCCATTTCCCTTCAGACTTTCCCTGCGCGAGCTCTTTCAGTAGGCGCTCCGCTCTGTCGAGAAGCCCCCCGGAAATGTAGTCCTTTGCAAGCTGAAGGCGCGCTGCATCTGCCAGCGACGCCTCCAAACCTGAACGGGCTAACAACGCCTGATGCACTTTAATGGCTTTATCGACCTTCCCTCTTCGCCTGAGCAGCGCACCAAGCGCAAGATGCGTCTCCACAGTTTCTCCGTTGACTTCCAAAGCCTTAATGAAGGTATCAATCGCCTCATCGGGCTCGTCGTTGAGCAAGTAATTCAGCCCGGCGAAATATTCGTGAAAAATATCCCTCGTTTGCCGTGGCCGGAATATTATGGAACGTGAACCAGATCGTCCGAGCAACCAGCCTATACAGATCGCGATCAGCAGCAGCGCGTAAAGAGCAACTCCCTCCATCTAGTCGAGATCCCGCAAAGACAAATTACGCAGTTGCTCAACCTCCCGACGGGCGTTTTCAAGGTCTTTAGTCATGCGCTTAAGCTTGGCTCTTGATTTGAGCTGAGAGAAGACATTCAGCCCCAGGAGCAAACCTAACGCTCCCCCAAGTACAAACGCTCCGATTATCCAGGCCGAAACCGGCCGCGGAGCGAAGACGAGAGTACCGAAAGTGATAGTGACTGAATCGGTGTTGCAGTAGATGAATGTGATCGCAGCGACAAAAACTGACAGCAGAACAAATCCAGACAGCAAGTTGCTTAAATTTCGCATGGCTTGAAGCTTTACGCACTAATTACAGAGCAGGGAGCGCATGGAACGGACATACTTGGCTTGGGTCGAACCGTGCTTTGACGGTTGCCGGTTGATCAGCCAGAGCTGACAGCTCTGGCTGAACTGAGAGAAATCGAACCAGGGCGTTGCCGACGTCAGAAAAAGCTCTCACTCGGCGCGCTCTCACTGAGCATGCTTTCGTTCACCCTGTCTCGGAGTTCCTTTCCGGGTTTGAAATAGGGTACGTATTTTCCACTCAGAGCAACGGGAGTACCGGTCTTCGGATTCCGCCCGATCCGCGGTACCCGATAGTGCAGTGAGAAACTGCCGAAACCTCGAATCTCAATCCGGCCACCGTCAGACAATACCTGAGACATATATTCAAGCACTGCTTTCACCGCCAACTCGACGTCCTTGGAGGATAACTGAGTTTGTTTTTCCGCAATGCGTTCAATCAGCTCAGACTTCGTCATTGTTATCCTCCTGCCCCGGTCGCCGGCTCTGCTGTTATGGCCGGCTTTTCAGCCTAGACTATCAGAACGTAAACTCTTGTAACAACTAGTTTTTATCCATTTCAGCCTTAATCAAATCACCGATGGTTCCCGGTGAGACGTCAGCGGCATCGGAGTTCTTATGCTCCTGAATCGCTGCTTTTTCATCGTCAATCTCGATCGCTTTGATAGACAGGCTGAGCGCTCGGTTTTTCCGGTCAACACTGACCACCTTAACCTCGACTTCTTCACCCTCTTTCAAGGCATTGCGGGCATCCTCGACCTTGTCACGACTGATTTCTGACGCGCGCAGGATACCTTCAACGCCATCAGCCAAGGTCAGAACTGCCGTCTTGGCATCTACCGACACCACAGTACCCTTGACGATACTGCCTTTTTCGAACTGACCGACGTAGTCCGTAAAGGGATCTTCTTCCAGCTGCTTGATACCCAGCGAGATTCTCTCGCGCTCCGGGTCTATCGACAGGATAACCGTTTCGATCTCATCGCCCTTGGTGTAGTTGCGAACAGCCTCTTCCCCCGCCTCATCCCACGAAATGTCAGACAGGTGAACGAGTCCGTCTATATTGCCGTCAAGACCAATGAAAATACCAAAGTCGGTGATTGACTTAATGCTGCCGGAAATCTTGTCACCCTTTTGAAATCTTTCGGCAAAACCGTCCCAAGGATTCTGGAAACACTGCTTGATACCGAGCGATATCCGGCGACGCTCTTCATCAATGTCCAGCACCATGACGTCGATCTCATCGCCTAACTGAACTACCTTGGAAGGGTGGATGTTTTTGTTTGTCCAGTCCATTTCTGACACATGGACCAGGCCCTCAACCCCTTCTTCCAATTCGGCAAAACAGCCGTAATCGGTTAGATTGGTCACAACAGCCTTGACCCTTGAATGCTCCGGATAGCGGGCCTTGATAGCAACCCAGGGATCCTCTCCCAGTTGCTTGAGACCGAGGGAGACGCGATTGCGCTCGCGGTCGTACTTGAGCACTTTTACATCGATCTCGTCACCGACGTTGACGATTTCACTCGGGTGCTTGATCCGCTTCCACGACATATCCGTGATATGCAACAAGCCGTCCACGCCTCCGAGATCAACAAACGCGCCATAGTCGGTGAGGTTCTTGACAATGCCCTTAACCGACATACCTTCCTGCAGCTTTTCGAGCAGCGCATCACGTTCTTCGCTGCTGACAGACTCCAGCACTGCTCTGCGCGATACCACCACGTTATTGCGCTTTCGATCCAGTTTGATCAGGCGGAACTCCAGTTCCTGCCCCTCGAGATGCAGCGTATCGCGAACCGGTCTTACATCGACCAGAGACCCGGGCAAGAATGCTCTGATGTTGTTAAGGTCGACCGTGAAACCGCCCTTGACTTTGCCGTTGATCACGCCGGTAACAATGTCATTTTTCTCATGCGCAGCTTCCAACTCCATCCAGGATTCGGCGCGTTTCGCCTTCTCTCGCGATAGGCGGGTTTCACCGAAGCCGTCTTCCACTGTCTCTAGCGCGACTTTGACTTCATCACCGACTGCCAGAGCGAGATTTCCCTGCTCATCCAGGAACTGATTGCGGGGTATGACCCCTTCTGATTTCAACCCTGCATGGACGGTGACCCAGTCACTGTCTATGTCGATCACGGTGCCGGTGACGATGGCACCGGGCGTCATGTCGACTTGTTTCAGGCTTTGTTCAAATAGTTCTGCAAAATTCTCGCTCATTAATATTTTCCATTAAATCAGATGGTTGCAAATGTTTTCTAGAAAATTTGAAACGCTTGCTAACCTCTCCCGTGGTCCAGTCACCAAGGGGTTATTACAAAAACATCTCCGCGCACCAGACTGGTACAGGTAATGCGGAGATACCAAAAACAGTTTTGCGAAACTCGGTTAGGATTCGCGCGAGAGCGCTGCCGTAACCCATCCGAGAACCTGCTCCATGACTTCTGAGCGGTCCAGCTCCGTGGTGTCAATCACGATTGCATCGCCGGCAGGCTGCATCGGAGAAACCGAGCGACTGCGATCGCGCTTATCGCGCTCGTCGAGCTCCCGCAAAAGGGCGGGGAATATAGCATCAATTCCCTTATCTAACAACTGCTTATAGCGCCTTTGCGCGCGCGCCTCGGTGCTGGCAGTGAGAAAGAACTTCGCACATGCGTCGGGAAACACCACGGTTCCCATGTCCCTGCCGTCCGCAACCAAACCGGGGCTCTGCCGAAAAGCCAATTGTCGGTCGAGCAGCGCTTCCCGCGCGGCCGGAATGGCGCCTACTTTTGAAGCCATATCACTGCCAAGGTCGGTTCGAATCACAATGGAGACATCTTCTCCATCAAGCGCAACGCTGCCGGCACCATGCAGACCAAATTGAATGTCCAGATTCCGAGCAAATTGCGCGATCACTTCGGGCTCATCGAGACTCAAACCGGCTCTGGCAACTGCCACACCCAGAATCCGATAGAGCGATCCACTGTCAAGCAGATGAAAATCGAGGTGAGCCGCGAGCGAGGCCGCCAGTGTTCCTTTGCCAGTCGCTGACGGTCCGTCGATTGTAATGACCGGAATATCTATATTATTCAATCATTTATCTCTTCTATATTAAGTCCGGCTTGAGCTGCGATAGCCACAAAACCAGGAAATGATGTCGCCACGTTTTGACATTGCTTGATAGTGATTTCGGATTCCGCTCGCAGTGACGCCACCGCGAATGCCATCGCGATTCGGTGATCTCCGTGACTGTCAATTGTCGCTCCACCCAGTACTGACGCGCCGTCAATGGCAATGCCGTCTTCAAAGGTCTCCACGCTGACCCCCAATTGCCGCAATCCGGTTGCCATGACTTCAATGCGGTCGCTCTCCTTGACCCTCAGCTCTTCAGCGCCCCGAAGCACTGTTCGCCCATCAGCGCAGGCCGCAGCAACAAACAGCGCCGGAAACTCATCTATTGCGAGAGGCACCAGAGCGGGATCGATCTCGATACCGGCCAATGGGGCATAACGAATGCTGATGTCAGCTACTGGCTCACCGCCCACCTCACATTCACTCTCGAGACTCAGATCGGCGCCCATTTGTCTGAGAATCTCAAGCACGCCGGTTCGCGTCGGATTGACACCGACATGGTGAAGGGTCAGCCGCGCACCGGGCGTAATGGCCGCTGCCACCAGAAAGAAGGCGGCAGAAGAGATATCCGCCGGCACATCGATGCTTGTTGCTCGCAGCGAGCCACCACCGTAGAGCGAGACGTCCGGTTCCGGATAGCCCCCCTCAAGCTCATAGCCAAAACCGCGGAGCATCCGCTCAGTATGGTCCCGACAGATCGCCGGTTCAGTCACCCGGGTCGTCCCCTCAGCAAAGAGTCCGGCCAGGAGCAAACTGGACTTAACCTGGGCGCTGGCGACCGGCATGTCATAGTCAATCCCTTTCAAATCAGCACCGCTGATCTGCAAAGGCGGAGTGCCAGCGGCAGTCATCTCGATAGTCGCCCCCATGTCTGTTAGCGGCTTCACAATCCGGTTCATAGGCCGCGCGCTCAGGGATTCATCGCCGGTCAGACGCGACTCAAATGGCTGAGCTGCCAGCAGCCCCGCCAATAACCGCAGGGCCGTCCCGCTGTTTCCCATATAAAGGGGAGCCCGCGGCGCTTTTAATCCCTGCATGCCAACCCCGTATATCGTCAGTTTTCCGGAATCTGGTCCGACGATCGTGACACCCATCTCTCTGAAGGCTGCCACGGTATTCATGGCGTCCTCGCCTTCGAGGAAACCTTCTACCCGGGTCACGCCCTTTGCGAGCGAGCCAAAGATTACCGCTCTGTGTGACATTGATTTGTCCCCCGGGACCCTGAGGGCTCCAGAGATTGAGCCACCGGGCCTGAGCCGGTAGCTTTTCGCGTCATTAGTCATTGCCGTTGCTCGTGATAAGTCCTGCTGATGAACGATGAAATTGTCCCTTGTGTCTTTTGCCCGCTGGAAGAGGAACTTTAAGTCCTGCCCCTGCCGGCGCACGACCAGTTGCTTTAAGTCTTCGAGGTATTCGATGTACTGTGTCAGGATAGCCGCCGTTGCGTCTGCGTTAGCGACAGCAATATCCGACCACATCTGTGCATTGCTTGAAGCAATGCGACTGAAATCGGCAAATCCTCCTGCCGCATAACGAAACACCTCTTCGCTGGCATCCTGATGAAGTAGCAGATCAACGATTGAATAGGCCAGCAGATGAGGAAGATGACTCGTTGCAGCAAGCACTTCATCGTGCCTCTCAGGCCCCATTCCCAAGACCTCTGCGCCCAGTGCCCGCCACATCAGATGAATTTCCGCCACTGCTGATGCTGTGTTGTCTGCGTGCGGGGTCAAAATGACACGGCGCCCTTCGAACAGCCCGGATTTTGCCGACACATAACCACTTTTTTCCGAACCAGCTATCGGATGCCCTGGGACAAACCGGGCTGTAAGGCTGGCTTCGTGGTCAGCGAGGCTGGCCAGGACATGAGATTTGACACTACCGACATCGGTAAATACCGCGTCGGGCTTGCCATGCTTCTGCAACAGGGTCAGGTACTCCGGAATAGCCAGCGGAGGCATGGCGAGGACAACAAGGTCAGCAGCAGCAATAACCTCTTCGGCACTGCCTGCGCCGGTCAGAGTCCCCTCATTTCTCGCGCGCTTCAGGGCGTGCTTGTCGGGATCTGCCGCGAGGATGTCGAGCTCCGGAAATTTCCTGCGAAGACCCAGCGCGATGCTGCCACCGATCATCCCAAGCCCGATAACCGCTACTGTTTGACTCTTCAGCAGAGCAAGCTGAGGCTCCTCCGGCCCGTTCTGACTGATCCTCGCCGGCGCCCCTGAGAGGTTATTTGTGCTGTCCGGTGTCGCCTGGTTAAAGGCTGGATAAGACCCGAGAACTTTGATCTCTTCCGTGCAGGTTTTCAGTCTGTCAAACAGCAACGCGATTTTCTGGTCGTCCACATGACCTTCAAAATCAATAAAGAAGACATAGGCCCAAGCCTTTCTCTTCGACGGGCGTGAATCAATTTTCGACAGACTGATCTGCAGCTGCTGGAAAGGCTCGAGCAACCGAAACAGCGCCCCCGGTTCGTTGCGGGTAGACACCAGAATACTGGTTTTATCGACCCCTGAAGGAGCCGCTCTCGCCTGCTGCAACACAACGAATCGTGTTCTGTTATCTTGATTGTCCTGAATACCGCGAGCCCGAATATTGAGATTATAGGCTTCTGCTGCCAGATTCCCGGCAATGGCCGCTATGCCGCCATCTTCGCTAACACGGCTCGCGGCCTCTGCATTGCTCGTGCACTCGAGCAGTTCAGCCTCAGGGCAATTGCTCCGAATCCAGTTCCGGCATTGCGCCAATGACTGCTTATGAGAGGCAATGACCTTCACGGTCATTTGCGCCGCCTGCTTTGGCACGAGCAGGTTATGCTCAATATTGATTACTTCTTCACCGACAATCGACAGCTCAGTTTCGATCAGGCAGTCCTGCGTGTTATTAACCGGGCCCTCAGTGGAGTTTTCAATCGGCACCAGACCACAGTCGGCCTGGCCCTGCGCCACAGCGGCAAAGACATCGTCGATAGTACTGCAGGCAAGCTGTTCGCACTCAGCCCCAAAACGGCCGATCACGGCAGCCTGCGAAAAAGTCCCTGGCGGGCCGAGGTAAGCAATTTTTTGAGGCTTGTAAGTCATACTGGCCGGAGAATGGTTAGAATCTTGGGAGTCTCTGTAAATTAGCGGAAAAGAATCTACGTCTGAGCTGACAGCTAATGACTCTCGCGCGGATGTCTTAACGAGCTAGCACTTCGGTAGAAGCCGAGGTCAGCTTACCCTTGAGCGTCCCCGGCATCGTCCGATTCACGATTTTCCGCTGCGGGCTGCGAGTCTTCTGCCTCATGGACTTCCGACAGCGTTTCCTCAGGATCCTGAACGGCTTCCAGGCCGACCAGTTTCTCACCGTCTTTCAGCCTTATCAGACGCACCCCTTGAGTATTTCTTCCCTGAACCGAAACTTCATCAACCCTCGTGCGCACCAGCGTACCTTTATCTGAGATAAGCATGATCTCATCGCCGTCAGCGACTTGGGCAGCACCAACAATCGGCCCGTTTCTGTCACTCGCCTGCATCGCAATGACCCCCTGACCACCGCGGCCATATACGGGAAATTCATCGCTTCTGGTGCGCTTACCATACCCATTTTCACTCACCGACAGAATGCACTGATCTGAATCGGGAATAATCAGCGCGATCATGCGGAACCCGTCGCTCATTTTGATCCCGCGTACGCCTCTCGCAGTTCGGCCCATCGGCCTGACATCGGCCTCAGAAAACCGGATGGCTTTCCCGCTGCTGCTGACCAACATCACGTCCTGTTCACCGTCGGTGATGGCAGTCCCAACCAGTTCATCACCCTCGTCCAACTCAATCGCCCGCAGCCCCACACTTCGCTGGCGCGCAAAGTTGGTCAGCGCGGTCTTTTTCACTGTTCCATTTGACGTTGCCATGAATACGAAGTGCTCATTGGTGTACTCGCTCACCGGCAACATACTGGTAATACGTTCATCGTCCTCTAGAGGCAACAGATTGACCAGAGGCTTGCCCCTGGAGGTCCGACTTGCTACCGGTATTTGATAGACCTTGATCCAGTACACCTTACCAACGCTGCTAAAGCACAGCAGTGTGTCGTGCGTATTGGCTATCAGCAAATGCTCAACAAAGTCTTCATCTTTGACACTCGCCGCCGCTTTCCCCATCCCCCCTCTACGCTGTGCAGTGTAGTCCGCCAGCGGCTGGGTCTTGGCATATCCGGCCTGGGATATGGTCACGACACGGTCTTCTTCCGAAATCAGGTCCTCAACCGTAAGATCCTGCTGAGAACCGATAATCTCAGTGCGCCGGTCATCGCCATATTCTGAACTGACCGCTTCCAGCTCTTCCCTGACCACAGAGAGCAGGCGCGGTTCATGCCCGAGGATGTCGAGATAATCGGCAATTTGCTTGAGCAGCTCTTTATAGTCATTAATGAGCTTCTCATGCTCAAGACCTGTCAGCCGGTGCAGTCGTAAATCCAAGATTGCCTGTGCCTGCTCAGGGGAGAGCATATAGTCTCCCCCGTTGAGCCCATAGCACGCATCCAAGCCGTCTGGCCTGCAGGCATCCGGGCCGGCTTCGCCGAGCATTTCGAGTACGCTGGCGGAATTCCAGGCTCGCGCTACCAGCTTTTCTTTGGCTTCTGAGGCGGAAGGGGAGGTTTTGATCAATTCGATCACTGCATCAATATTAGCTAACGCCACAGCAAGACCTTCCAGGACGTGACCCCGCTCCCGGGCCTTACGCAACAGATAGGTCGTTCTGCGAGAGATCACCTCGCGCCGATGCCTGAGAAAAGACTCAAGGACTTCCTTCAGATTCAGCAGGCGCGGCTGTCCATCAACAAGAGCCACCATATTAATGCCGAACACAGATTGCATCTGGGTCTGAGCGTAGAGATTGTTGAGCACAACATCGCCGATTTCTCCGCGCCGTAATTCGATGACAATCCTCAGACCATCCTTGTCTGATTCGTCTCGGAGTTCAGTAATGCCTTCGAGCTTTTTCTCTTTGACCAATTCTGCAATTCGCTCGATCAGCTTTGACTTGTTCAGCTGATAGGGAATCTCAGTGACTACGATGGTCTGCTTACCGCTTTTCTCATCCTCAATAATCTCGGCCTTGGCGCGCACGTAAATGCGCCCCCGGCCGGTCCGATAGGCCTGTATGATTCCCGCTTTACCATTGATAATCCCGGCAGTTGGAAAATCCGGCCCCGAGATATGCTCCATCAACGCATCTATTTCGCAGTCAGGATCATCAAGAAGGGCAATCGCTCCGCTGATAACTTCGCGCAAATTGTGCGGAGGAATATTGGTTGCCATCCCAACCGCAATACCGGACGAACCGTTAACCAGCAGGTTGGGAATCTGGGTGGGCAACACATCGGGAATGTCTTCGGTGCCGTCATAATTCGGAGAAAAATCAACTGTCTCTTTATCAAGATCCGCCAGCAGGTCATGAGCAATCCTTGCCATACGAATCTCGGTGTATCGCATGGCTGCGGCAGCATCCCCATCGATAGAACCGAAATTGCCCTGCCCGTCTACCAAGGGATAGCGTAACGAGAAATCCTGCGCCATTCGCACAATCGTGTCATAGACTGCGCTATCACCATGGGGGTGATATTTACCAATCACATCGCCGACGACGCGAGCGGACTTTTTATAGGGCTTGTTGAAGTCGTTCGACAACACATTCATCGCAAACAGCACCCGGCGATGTACAGGCTTCAATCCGTCCCTGACATCCGGCAAAGCCCGCCCTACAATTACGCTCATGGCATAGGCGAGATAGGATTCCCGCATCTCACTTTCAAGTGCGACCGGAGACACCTGTTTGGCAAATTCAGACATGCTTTAGAGATTCCCTAGCAATTTACGCTTTGAACGCGTCTGTTAAAACAAGGAGGCGGCTGACTCAGTTTTGGCGGCTTGCACCGCTCAATGAACACTGAGACATCATTTGCGGCCGACAGATCGGCACGGTACAAACGGTTTTTTCAACACCCCGGTAAGCCGTTTTTATTATCGGAACTTTTGCCCCGTATCGCCTGATGCGAGAGGCTCCAGGAACCGCTCAAATGTGCCACTATGATACCACATCCGCATCCCTGATTGACACTGTTTCGCCGGTTTTTTGACAATAATTACACTATAGTTTTCAGTAGCTTATCGCTCAGCTAAAAGCGTAATCCGAAGCGCGCGTTTTTCGTTGCAAAGCGCTATAATCTCGACGTTGTTTCCGCTGCATGAATCCCTCATCCAGGCTCAAAAAACAGGGAGGTTTGAGCATTGAACCCGACTAACCAAGCCGAAGCCGACCTCATCATTGAGGCCGCTTACGTGATACCCGTTACTCCCCGCGGACAGATTCTCAGAGATCACGCCCTTGTTGTGAACAACAAACGCATCACCGGTATCGTCCCGTCTTGCGACATCAGTGACTGCCGCGCCAAAAAGAGCATCAACCTGCCCAATCATGTCCTGATGCCGGGCTTCGTCAATGCACATGGTCACATCTCAATGTCTCTGTTTCGCGGACTGGCTGATGACATTCCGCTTCAGGAGTGGCTGGAGACCCGAATCTGGCCTTTGGAAAGCAAGTACGTAGACAGAGAATTCGTCCGCGACGGTGCCATGCTGGCGTTGGCTGAAATGATTTCGACCGGCACAACCTGTTTCGCGGATATGTATTTTTATGCAGACGAGGTTGCAGCGGTCGCACATGAAACGAACATGAGGGCGCAATTGGCCAGCCCGGTGCTCGATTTTCCGACCGCGTGGGCTCAGAACGCAGATGAATATATCAACAAAGCCACACAAATCCATGACGATTATCGATCAAACGACCTGATCAGCACTGCCTTTGGGCCGCACGCACCCTATACCGTGTCGGATGAACCGCTCACACGGATTGCCGCGCTGGCCGAGGAACTGGACGTGCCGATCCATATGCATCTTCATGAAAATGCGCAGGAGGTCGCTGACGCAGAAGCCACCGATGGACGGCGCCCCCTGCAAAGACTGCGGGATCTTGACATTGTCAGCCCGAGGCTGCTCTGTGTGCATGCAACGCAACTACTGCCAGAAGAAATCACGTTGCTTGCCACGCACGGCGCCAGTGTTATCCACTGCCCTTCCTCAAACATGAAACTGGCCAGCGGTTTTTGTCAGGTCGATCAACTCCTGAAACAGGGAGTGAATGTGGCCCTGGGGACGGATGGCGCAGCAAGCAACAACGATCTGGATATGTTTGGTGAAATGCATCTGATGGCAATGATCGCCAAAGCAGTCGCCCAGGACGCCGCTGCGGTGAACGCGCAACAGGCACTGGAAATTGCGACCTTAAATGGGGCCAAGGCACTCGGGCTTGATAACGAGATTGGCAGCCTAGAAATAGGCAAGTACGCAGATGTCTGCGCGGTTTCACTCGCCCCACTTAGCATGACGCCGGTCAATAATCCGCTTTCACATCTTGTCTATGCAAGTAATGGCAGTTACGTGAGCCACGTTTGGGTAGGCGGAACGCCCCTGCTGACAGATGGTGAACTGCAAACCCTTGATCTGTCGTTAATCAGGGACCGGGCACAACATTGGCAGGGCCAATTTTTGTCTCAGTAAGCCACAGGTTGTAGTCAATGAAAAACGTCGACGATCTTGAAATCCGCAAGTTTGAGGCTCTCGCTTCTCGCTGGTGGGATCCAAACAGCGAATTCAAACCGCTGCACGATATCAACCCTCTCAGGGTGAATTACATCAGCCAGCACATCAATCTGGCGGAGAAGCGGGTTCTGGACATCGGTTGCGGTGGAGGCATCCTGGCCGAAGCACTGGCCCACCATGGCGCAACAGTCACCGCGATCGATAAAGCTGAAGCCTCGCTGTCGGTCGCGAAGCTGCATTTGCTTGAGAGCCAGCTGGACATATCCTATCTGGACAGCACAGCAGAAGAGTTTGCAGAAGCTCAACCGGCACAGTTTGATGTGGTTACCTGCCTTGAAATGCTCGAGCACGTGCCGGACCCCTCATCGGTGGTTGCCGCCTGCCAGCGACTCGTCAAACCGGGCGGCTTGGTCTTTTTTTCTACCATTAATCGAAACCCGAAATCCTATCTGTTTGCCATTATCGGCGCAGAGTATCTGTTGAATTTGTTGCCCAGGGGAACGCACGACTACGCCAAGCTGATCAAACCCTCAGAACTGGCCACCTGGTCCCGGCAAGCCCATCTCACCCTCAGAGATCAAATCGGTATGGGCTACAACCCTCTGACCAAAAAATATTTTCTGCAAAACAGCTTGGATGTGAATTATCTGGCCTGCTACGAAAAACCCGCGGCTTAGTCATGGAATTAGATACCTCCATCGAATGCGTGTTGTTCGACCTTGACGGCACACTCATTGATACCGCACCGGATTTTGTTAAGACTTTAAGCCGACTTACCACAGAGAATAACCAGCCGCCAGTGACTGACTTGCGGATTCAGCAGACCGTCTCAGACGGCGCTCGCGCTCTGGTTAAACTCGGGTTCGGCATTGAGGAACATGACGACCGCTTTGCCGCTCTGAATCAGCGTCTGCTGAATTTGTATCTCGAACAATTGTCTGATACAGAGGCAACTCTTTACCCGGGACTCTCCTGCCTGCTCGAAAAATTGGAAGCCGCCGGCATTCCTTGGGGGATTGTCACCAACAAACCCGAGATATATTCACTAAAGCTGCTGGACAAGCTGGATCTGCTCTCACGCTGCGGCGTTCTGATCTGCCCTGACCACGTAAGCGAGCGGAAACCCCACCCCGAACCCATCTTTTTAGCCTGCGACCGTCTGTCCTGCAGCACCGAACGCACTGTCTATCTGGGTGACCACATTCGCGACATACAAGCCGCCAAAAATGCGGACGTGATTGCTGTCGCGGCCGCATATGGCTACCTGTCTGCTGAGGCAAAAGTTGAAGAATGGCCAGCAGACTTTATATTAAGGTCTTCCGAACAAGCGCTACCTCTGCTGAATACCCTAAAATTCGCCTGATAGTAGACAAAAAGGGCCTCTTATATGTTCGAGTATCACCCTTCTTCCCAGCATCTGGCCGGCAAAAAAATTCTGATTACCGGAGCCAGCGATGGTATTGGCCGGGCTAATGCCATCTGCTTTGCTGAACACGGTGCAGAGTTGCTTCTATTGGGGCGCAATCAGGAAAAACTGGAACAGCTGTTCGACGAAATTGAAGAAAAATCCCCGAGCAAGGTCACAATTCATCCGATGGATTTCGCCAAGGCAAGAGCCGAGGACTACTCAGGCCTCGCTGACTCTTTAGATAAGCACTTTCCGGTGATTGATGGTCTGATCCATAACGCTGCACAGCTCGGGACGCTGTGTCCGGTCGAATACTACCCGGATAACGACTGGGAAACGTTGATCAACGTCAACCTGAACGCCGTTTTTCATCTGACAAAAGCCGCAATGCCTTCGCTGAAGCGTTCTGAGGATGCCCGCCTGCTGTTCATCTCTTCCAGCGTTGGACGGAAAGGCCGCGCTTACTGGGGTGGCTACGGGGTCTCCAAGTTCGCGCTGGAAGGTCTCATGCAAACACTGGCTGATGAACTGTCCTCAACCTCGAACATACGGGTTAACAGCCTGAATCCGGGTGGTACAAGAACCGCGATGCGACAGGCAGCCTATCCTGCCGAAGACCCCCACTCTCAGCCCGAAGCAGAGAGTTTGATGCCCGTCTACCTCTACCTGCTCGGTCCTGAGGCCGCCCATATTCATGGGCAGGCATTGGATGCCAGGGATTTCGACCCCAGCACATTAAACACGGTAGAGGGCACTTAGGTCAGTTCAGCCAGCAAAAACAAGAAGAGAAGGTTCTCCCGGGAAGCTGACATCACACAGAAGCTTACAGGCAAACAGACTGCGGCAGGGGTCATGTAAGCATTTTCACGAGCTTATCGATTTCCGGCTTAGCCAACTCCTGAAACTGCCCGCGCTTGACTGAACTCGGTATGAAAATCGGACCGAACCGCACCCGTTTCAGGCGGCTCACCTTCAGCCCTTGCGATTCCCACAGCTTCCTGACTTCCCGATTGCGACCTTCCATCAGCACAACGTGATACCACTGATTGATCCCTTCCCCGCCATAGTGCTGGATGTCGGTAAATCTGCACAGGTGATCATCGATCATCACCCCGGCATGCATCGCCTGCACCATTTCCGGCGACACTTCACCCATGACTCGAACCGCATACTCACGCTCTATTTGTGAGCGGGGGTGCGTCAGTCGATTGGCCAGTTCCCCGTCAGTCGTAAAGAGCAACAGACCACTGGTATTGATATCCAGGCGACCAATCGATACCCAGCGACCGTGCCTGAGCGGTGGCAGCTTGTCGAATACCGTCGGTCGGCCCTCCGGATCTTTCCGGGTGCTGATTTCATCTTCAGGCTTGTTGTAGAGAATAACCCGGCGGGAATCCCGTGTTTTTTGCTGAGGAGCAAGGCGTTTGCCGTCGACAGTTACTTTGTCTGAATCGTCTACCCGATCACCCACGGTCGCGATCTGGCCGTTAACCTTGACCCTGCCTGCCGCAATCCAGCGCTCCAACTCGCGCCTTGACCCAAAGCCAGCGCGCGCGAGCACCTTTTGTAGTTTTTCACTCATGGGTAACCTAACCGTGTTGCTATGTTCTCAGAACTCGGGTGGGACTGCCCTCTCCCAGCGACTACTCTCCCGCAACCGGCTCGTCAGAGTCTGACCCTGCTGCTGGCTCATCGCTGTCTTCAGACACCGCCTCAGCTGCAGAGGGTGCGGGGTGTACCCCGCCCCCCGTGACCGCCTGCGGATCCCCGGCGAGATCATGATCATCATGCGGGCCGGATCTTTCAGATTCAGGAAGGTCTTCTCTACTCGGTGAGGCACCGAGGATATCGCCGTCGGCCTCATCGTCTGCTGGCGCAACAGGTGTTCCTTCGGCGGTCTGCTCTGAATCAGCAGGCTGTTCGGCAGGCTGCGTCGCTGGCTCCGGAACCACCTCGTCCTCTGAATCGGAATCTGCTTCTTCGCCAAGAAGGCTTTCCGGCATTCCCATCCTGAGAATTTCATCAAGCGGTTTTTTTGACAACTCGAGCGCTTCCTCCTCCGCCAGAAGTTGTGCGCGCTCCGCGTCGCTCTGCTCGAAACTCGCTTCGTCAGTAACTTCCTCCGGCAGGTCTATCACTCGCTGCTGCGCCAGTTCATCTGCGAGATCCAACTCCTGCTCAGATTGAGACAACTCTTTGATCTCAGATAACGGTGGTAATTCTTGCAGGCTTTTAAGATTGAAATAATCCAGAAACTGTTTGGTTGTCGCAAACATGGCGGGCCTACCCGGAACGTCTCTGTGACCGACCACCCGAATCCATTCTCTGTCTAGAAGTGTGCGTATGATATTCGCACTTACTGCGACACCCCGTATCTCTTCGATGTCACCCCGGGTGATAGGCTGGCGATAGGCAACAAGTGCCAGCGTTTCCAGGAGCGCGCGGGTGTAACGGGGAGGACGCTCCTCCCACAGCTTTGCGACCCACTCACTGAGATCTTGCTTGACCTGAAACCGGTAGCCTGAAGCAACCTGTTTCAGCTCAAATCCCCGATCATTACAGTCCTCAGAAATTGCCTGCATCACCTGCTTCAGTTCATCCCGGTCGGGCTGCTCACTTTTCTCGAACACTGCAATGATATTGTCCAGAGTCAGCGGTCTTCCGGCGGCAAGAAGGCAACCTTCAACGATCATCTTAACTTTGTTGTCTACGTCACTCATGCGAAGTCTATGTAAAATTCACTAACCCCGAGATTTAATATGGATCGGGCCGAAGGGGTCTGACTGCACGATCTCCACCAACGAATCTTTCAACAATTCCATGACGGCGAGAAAGGTCACAACGACACCCAGCCTGCCCTCCGCTTTGACCAGTAGCGCAACCAGCGGCATGAATTTATGCTCGGAGACCTTGTCCAGGATTTCCGACATTTTTTCCCGGGTCGACAGAGTTTCGAATTGAATGTGGTGGTGCTCAAACATGTCTGCCCGAGTCAGGACGCGCGACAGGCACAGGAGAATTTCCTCTAGCCTGACTTCCGGGTCCGGCGTGACTCTCTCGATCTCAGGTGGTGTTGCACTCGCCAACATGATTTCCCTGTCTAACCTGGGCATTGCGTCGATGTCTTCCGCTGCTTGTTTGAAGCGCTCATATTCCTGCAACCGCCTGATCAGCTGCATCCGCGGATCGTCTTCTTCCTTCTCCTCTGCTTCCTGGCGGGGCAACAGAATCCGGGACTTGATCTCAGCCAGCATAGCGGCCATGACCATATACTCAGCTGCCAGCTCGAATTGGCTGGACTGCATAAGGTCAACGTAGGACATGTATTGGTCAGTAATGTCCGACACATTGATTTCGAGAATATCGAGGTTTTGCCGCTTGATAAGATAAAGAAGCAGATCCAGGGGCCCTTCAAACGCCTCCAGAAAAATTTCCAGCGCATCAGGTGGAATATAGAGGTCTTTGGGTACTTCAGTAATCGCCTCACCGCCAACGATGGCGAGCGGAAGCTCTTTTTGCTCCGGAGTCGGCCCGGACAGACGGCCATCGGCCCCAACCGCAGCTGGCAAAGATTCTATAGGAGATGAAGACTGCCCCTCAGGTGCTGAGGGTTCTGATTTCGCTTCCGGTTCGGTCGTGGTCAATCTGTTAATCCGCCGCAAATCAGGTTTGGCCTATGGTACTCCACTTGCGAAGCAATGCCTACACCATCAAGCTTACTGCCAGGCACTGAGACCCATTGCTGAACGAACTTCTGCAAGCGTTTCACGGGCCGATTCTCGTGCCTTCTCGCCACCCTCCAGAAGAATTGAGCGAACCAGGTCACGATCGTTTTCGAATTGCTCTGCTTCTTTCTGAATCGGTTCCAATTCTGCCGTAATGGCATCAATGACTGGCTTCTTACATTCAAGACAACCAATACCGGCATTCTGACAGCCCTGGGTCACCCACTCTTTAGTCTCCTGATCGGAATAAGTCAGATGAAGTTGCCACACCGGACATTTTGCCGGATCACCCGGATCAGTAAGCCGCACACGCGCAGGGTCTGTCGGCATGGTGCTGATCTTTTTGCTTATCTGCTCCAAAGGCTCTCGCAGACTGATCGTATTATCGTAAGACTTTGACATTTTCTGACCGTCGAGTCCGGGCATCTTCGGTGACTCCGTGAGCAGCGACTTAGGCTCGGACAGGATCACCTTCCCGCCGCCTTCAAGATAGCCAAACAGACGCTCACGGTCGCCGATGGAAATATTCTGCTGTTCTTGAAGCAAAGCCCGGGCTTTCTCAAGCGCTTCATGATCTCCCTGCTCCTGATAGGCCGTTCGAAGTTGCACATAAAGCCGCCCCGCTTTCTTTCCCATCTTTTTAATTGCCGCCTCAGCGTTTTCCTCAAACCCTGGCTCGCGCCCATACACGTGATTAAAACGCCGGGCAACTTCCCGGGTGAGCTCAACGTGTGCTACCTGGTCAGCGCCCACAGGCACATAACCCGCCCGGTAGATGAGAATGTCTGCAGCCTGAAGCAGCGGATACCCGAGAAATCCGTAGGTATCGAGCTCTTTTTCCTGAAGTTTTTGCTGCTGATCCTTATAGCTGGGGACACGCTCCAGCCAACCCATGGGCGTGATCATGGAAAGAAGCAGATGCAGCTCAGCGTGCTCGGGCACTTTGGACTGGACAAAAAGCGCCGCAGACCCGGGATTGACGCCTACGGCCAACCAGTCGATCACCATTTCAATGACGTTATCCTCGAACAGGGTCGCATCACCATAGTGGGTTGTCAGAGCATGCCAATCAGCAACGAAGAAGAAGCACTCATACTCATGTTGAAGCTTAACCCAGTTTTGCAGCACTCCATGGTAATGCCCCAAATGCAGACGACCCGTAGGTCGCATTCCCGATAAGACACGCTGCTGCGAATTCACTGTCGACAAGTTAGACTCCTCTTAATTCTGGCACCCAGATATCCCTGCAAGCGTTTCCGGCAAGATGCCTGTCGTTTTCACGTCCGTAGTATAAATTGAATCACTGTCTTCTGCCGCGTCACTATTGAAATGGCTTGGGATCTCCATTGCCGATGCGCAGCACCTCGGGCACGCCATCAACTAAGTCAACAAGTGTCGTCGGCTGTACGGAGCAAGCCCCGCCGTCAACGATCATGTCAACTGTCTTGCCCAGCTTCATTCTCATTTCGTAGGGGTCGGTCAATTGCTCGGGCTGATCCGGCAAGATGAGACTGGTACTCATGATCGCCCCCCCAGTTTGCGCCAGAATAGCCTGAGCGACAGCATTGTCAGGCACTCGAAGCCCTATGGTTTTGCGCTTGGTCTGTTTCAAACGCCGAGGCACCTCTGGGGACGCTTTGAGGACAAACGTGTAGGGCCCGGGCGTATACGCCTTGAGGATCCTGTACGCGCTATTATGCACCTGCGAGTAGATCGACAATTCCGATAAATCACGACAGACCAGGGTGAAATGATGTTTGGTGTCCAGGCGGCGTATCTGCCGAATGCGGTCCAGCGCTGCTTTATTGCCTATATGGCACCCCAGCGCATAGGTTGAATCTGTGGGGTAAACCACCACGCCGCCCTGCAACAGACATTTCGCCACCCTCTGAACAATGCGAGGCTCCGGGTTCGTCGCATGTACCTGAAGAAATTCACCCATGTAGAAACAGCCGCAAGAGAGCTCTGGCTTGAGCCATTAACCCGAAAAGTCGCGATTCTAGTATATTGATGCTCAAAAGCAGACACCTTTTTGCAAATCAACTATGATTAAGAGCACGAGGGTCAGACAACAATCCGCATGAAACAATTTATCGATTACATCCCGCTGTTTGTCTTCTTCTCCGTCTGGGCGATGGATGAGAGGACCATTACTCTGGCAAATTATCAGCACAGCGTTGGTGGCATATTCAGTGCGGCAGAGTTTTTACTCGCAAGTTCTGTGCTGGTCTACGGTGGCCTGTTTGTGGCACAGCGAAGACTGGACAAATTTCAGTGGATTACCCTCGCGGCTGTAGTGCTGTTTACCATTCCCACGATTATTTTTCGTGATACAAACTTTCTGAAGTGGAAAGCCCCGATCGTAAATTGGATTTTTGCCCTGATCTTTATGCTGTCTCGTTACTTCGGAGAAAAACCCGCTATTGAGCACATGATGGGCCATACATTGGCAGCGCCTCGGGAGTTATGGATCAAGCTCAATTCCCTGTGGGTGTGCTACTTCGTGGCTCTCGGCGTAATCAATCTGGCCGTCGCGTTTGGCCTGAGCGAAGCTTTATGGATTCAATTTAAAGTGTTCGGCAATTTTGTTCTGACATTTCTCTTTGTTGTCGGTCAGATGCCTTTGCTTGCAAAGTATATTGAAACCGACGATATCGAAAAGGATGGAGCCCGCGAAGACAAGGCAGCAGAGTCTACCTCAGCACCCTAGGGGCTAACCCACCAGCATTTTTACAAGAAGGCCGTGGCCCGGAAAATCCCTATCTAGGCGTGCGTTTTCTTTCGGCGCTTATTGACGTTGTCTACCGAATTTAATTACTGAGGTAGAAATGCCGATCTAAGGTCAGGAAACTGCTGATCAAGCACTGCATTCCACTCGGAAAGTTGGCGCTCACGGCGCCTGAACAGCTCGCTCGGATCCCCTTCAATAGTGATTTTCAGAATTTTATCCCGGCGCCGAATTTGAAGAACAACCGGCAAGCCTTCAGTGACTCGCCCGAAAACCGAGTGCTTGCCGTCAAGATGTGGGGTCGCCAGGTGCGTGATGAAAAACTGACTGCCATCGGTGCCGGGGCCAGAATTCGCCATGGACAGCACACCCTGTCGGTTGTGCTTCAGCAACAGCTCACCCGAAAATTGGTAACCCGGACCCCCGGTTCCGTCCGCCCTGGGATCTCCACCCTGCGCCATGAAGTTTCGTTCTACTCGGTGAAAACTCAAACCGTCATAAAAGCCTCGCAGGGCAAGGTTCACGAAATTTGCCACGGTGGTCGGAGCGGCCCGGTCATTCAACTCTGCTTTCATCACACCCCGCTCGGTTTCAATGACTGCAACCAGTGGTTGCGCATCAGCAAGAGTGGACATTAACAACAGACAGGCGAATACAATCTTTTTCATATCTTGATTACCGCGCTATGAGGATAGAAGGTCTGCATAATCGATAATTACCGGCGCGTGATCGGAGAAATTTTGTGCTGTATAAATTTCAGCAGCCAAGACAGATGAACGCAAGCCCGGAGTGATCAGCTGATAATCCAGACGCCAGCCAACATTTTTGGCACGGGCTTGGCCGCGGTTTGACCACCAGGAGTATTGATCCGCTTCCTGATTCACCAACCTAAACGCATCGCTCCAGCCGACTTCATCATACAGTGTGTCCAGCCAAGCTCGCTCCTCAGGGAGAAATCCCGAATTTTTCTGATTCGAGCGCCAATTTTTGAGATCAATTTGTTTGTGACAAATGTTCCAGTCAGCGCAAATAATGGCTTCTCGCCGTTTTCGTCGCAAACCACGCATGTGCGCTTCAAAATGCGTCATAAAAGCCAATTTCCGCTCCTGCCGTTCGGGGCCTGAAGAGCCTGAAGGCAGATAAAGCGACGCAATGCTCAGGCTGGAAAAGTCCGCCTGAAGGTAACGACCCTCTGTGTCTGCGATGGGGAAGCCCGTCCCTCTGCGTATCTTGAGCGGCTTTTGCCGAGTAAATAGCGCCGTGCCAGCGTACCCTTTCTTCTCCGCATCAAAGTAGAAACAGTGGTAACCCTCAGGCCGGAAAATTGGATCTTCCAGCTGGCATTCCTGTGCCTTGGTCTCCTGCAGGCAAACGACATCCGCATTCGATTGCGCGAGCCATTCGAAAAAACCCTTTCTCGCCGCAGCTCGGACGCCGTTGCAATTAAATGTGATGACTCTCATGACCTTATTTTAAGCCTGCACCGGTGCTAATTCACGAAAGCATTGTACGCCGCGCTCAGTTCCGAGCAAGCCGGAACAGCCTCTCAAGCCACAAAGGCGGCCATTGCAGTAGTCCACCTTCCTAGTGTCAGGGCATCTCCCCTAATAAGCCATTATTTGCCACATTAGGTAACACTTATTCAAGCAGCTGCCGCACTATTGCCAGTGCTCCGTTCCGCATTTTCACGCAATTTTTTGAAAAATACCCTGGTGAATTAGCTGTAAAATGGTTTAAAAATTCACTGTTAGCTGTTGTAAAAAAAGTTAATTAAGGTTTTTTCTCACCAAAACCATTTCTCCCCCCAGTACGAGAGATTTTTTGTGTATTTATTACACATTTTTGTTACTTTTTGGAAAGCCGCGTGTTACGATGCGCCCCGCACTGGAGAGGGAGCGGCCAGTGACACAACACCAACGCTCCGGAGGAGGAAACCATGAGTAAGATGCTTAAGGAAGCACGGCCAGTAGCAGAAGCAGCCGTGATTAGTGTGGCGATCGTCATCGCCGCGCTGGCCGTACCAGCTGCAATTCTCTACGCCGCTGTCTAAACCAGAAAACTACAAGGAGGCTCTATGCAAGGCCTTACTAGTCAATGCCGCGACAGCTAAACACCGACTTGAGATAACCTGCTCGAGTCGGTGTTTTTATATTGCCTCTGGCAAAACGAGAAACAACTCAGCTTTTCCGCCACCCCGGCACAACGGACGAAGCGTCTGATCAGCCTGACCAGCAATTTGTGACCTACCGGACAATGCCGACGACACCGGCAAGCCCCACCAAAGCGCCCCTGAAACACCCCGTTCAGTCAGCGACTAGCTTGTCCACGAAGTTACAAGGCCTATGTGTGCTATCCAGCTGGTATTGAATAATGCTTTCCCATCCCGTACGACAAGCTCCCGGAGACCCCGGTAGACAAAATACGATTGTTCGGTTTGACAGACCTGCAAATACACGGGACTGAATCGTCGAAGTGCCGATTTCCTCGTAAGACAATTGACGAAACAATTCGCCAAACCCTTCGATTTGCTGCTCCAGTAAAGGCTGGATAGCTTTCAGGGTATTGTCCCTGTCGGTAAAGCCTGTACCGCCAGTCATCAGGACCCCCTTCACCCCAGGATCCGCAATAAGACGCGAAACTTCGGCACGCAATTGATAGACATCATCTTTGACAATTTGCTTACTGTGAAGCTTGTGCCCTGCTTCCTCTAAGCAGCCCACAAGAACTCCGCCTGATTTATCCGATTCTTCCGTTCGGGTATCAGAGACCGTTACCACGGCAAGGGGAAGGGCTATTTTGGAATCGCTCACATTAACCTCCGGTCATATTCATAAGCCTAACCGGCTGCGCATGATCTTTGTCGTAAAAGTGGTGCCGTTCGGGCTTAATTTCCATGGCTGCCACCAAAGCTCTTTTCAGATCATCCATGTCTTTCGAGCCATCCCGCAATATAGCTCGCAGATCAACTGAATGCTCGTTACCCAGACACAACAGCAACCTGCCCTCAACGGTGATGCGAACACGATTACAATCTTCACAAAAATTGTGGGTCACCGGCGATATAAAGCCAATTCGACTGTGATAACCGGCCACCTGTGAATATCTGGAAGGGCCGGCTGTCCGCGCCGGACTGTCTATCAGCTGATATTTCTTCTCTATCTGCGCACGAACCCAGGCATTACTGCAGGTGGTATCTTCTCTGGCGTGATCTGACGCTTCACCAAGCGGCATTTCTTCGATAAACGCAATATCCACATGTCGAGCCAAGGCAAAGTCAGTGAGTGCCAGAACTTCGTCTTCGTTATACCCCTTCATGACCACTGAGTTCAGCCTGATGCGATCGAACCCCTGCGCAACCGCCGCATCGATTCCGGCCAAAACCTTGTCAAGCTTGCCGACCCGGGAGATACGCTGGAAGCGGTCGGCCTGCAAACTGTCAATGCTGATATTGATCCGATTCACTCCAGCTTTTTTTAATGGTTCAGCATAGGTTGTCAATTGAGAGCCATTGGTGGTAAGCAGGAGTTCCTGTAGACCCGGAAGCGCGCCCAATTTTTGAATCAGTGTCATGACATCTGTACGCACGAGCGGTTCACCGCCGGTAAGGCGGATTTTTTTTACACCCAGTTCAGTGAATGCCGTGGCAACCTGACAAAGCTCCTCCAGCGACAGTATTTCCCTTCGGGGTATGAAGGTCATGTCTTCGGTCATGCAGTAGACACACCGAAAATCACAACGATCGGTAACCGACAGGCGAATGTAGTCCACATGACGCCCGAATTTGTCGACTAATTTTTCAGGAAAAGCGCTTTCACTCATGGACGGTACTATACCGCAGACAGACGAAGTTGGGTAAGCCCGGAACGAAGGCAAGGTATGTCAGACATTGATCAGCGCGATCTGTACCGCCAGTAGCAGCAAGATGACACCCATGGCGCGCTCAAACCATGGGCCAAATTGAAGAATAAATTGGCGAACTTGCGCTTGTCCGATCAATCCAGAAAGAACCGCGAACCAGATAAAAGTGGCCGCTGACATATACAGGCCATAGTAGAGCTGAATTTTCAATGGCGTTTCACTGTCAATGACTCCAGCAAATAGCGCCAGAAAGAAAAGAGTTGCTTTGGGGTTAAACCCGTTGGTCAGAAACCCCAGCCGGAACGCCCCCACAGACGACACCCGACCGCCGTTACTCTCAGCTGCCGGCCGATGGCGGCTTGAAGCCGAGATTGTCTGCACGCCCAGATAAGCCAGATACGACGCTGCCAGATATTTCATGGCGGTGAGCAACATGTCAGATTGCGCAAACAAAATCGACATGCCCAGCAGACAGTAACTGACATGAATAAATATTCCTGCACCTACACCGAGGCTGGTCAGGATGCCCTGCCGGGTTCCACCTGTCACACTCTGCTTCAGCACCACAGCAAAATCAGGCCCAGGAGAAGCTACCGCCAGAAGGTGAGCAACGGCGATCGTAATGAATTCCGACCAGTACATTGGCACAAATCAGCCTGGTGGCTTTCAGCGCAGGCGCTCGGACAATACCAACTCAAGCGCCACCTCCGCGTCAGCGTTGAGTGTAAGCGTCGGAGATTCAGCCCGGTAATCGCCCGGTGAAGGTGTGGCAACCCCTCTGAATGACACCAGGGCAGTTACGTAGACCGATTCAGCTGAAGAAAGATTATACGGCCCTACCGCTGAAGAATTGTCGAGCTGGAAGGATGCCGGTAAAGCGCTGACGGTTGTGTCGAGAGCCGCCAACGGTGGCAGGCCCTCCTGCTCCGCGTTACGAACAGCCACAAAGACTCGAAGGTCCGGCGCCAGATCGACTTCCGGTGACAAGCTGAGTGAGACGCTGATTCTTGGGCCGGCAGCCTCCCCGTCGCGCCCGGCGAGTATTTCCTGTGCCGCTGCGATTCTGAATCTCAACTCCTGAGCGAACTCGCCGTTTGGATTGACCTGAATCATCAATCGCCAGTAATCGATCGCATCCGAATAATCTTCCCTCTGCTCTGCGTCGGCTGCCAACAGCTGCAGCACAGACATCTCATTCGGATTAATCGCCCTCGCTTCCTCAATAACTGCCCTGATTTGAGAGCTGAGCACAAACTCTGTATTGATATACATGGCCATGGCGATTCGCCCGAGCACCAGTGCTTTCTCGGGCGTCGCATCGAGTAAATCTGCTGCCCTCTGGTAAGCAATCTGCGCTTCCTCGAACAGTCCAACCGCCGCAAAATTTTCGGCGAGAAAGTAAAATGCCCACGGCATGTCCGGATTAGATTGTGCCAGCTCGCCAAGCGCAACTATCAGTTCGCGGGTTTCATCGCTGTCCCCCTGGTTATCGACCGTGCGCTGAAACAAATCCATAACCTGCACATCATCGATATAACCCCAGTGGCTATAAAGCCCGTATGCCAAGACTGGTAAAGCCAGCACGAATGCAAGAGGCATCAGGAAGGTCAGCGTGGTCAGAGATCTCAGCATCCCCAGGTTATTGCCCGTTTTTCCTTGCCGTGCATTTGCAGAAGATGCGACCTTATCTTCCAGCTCGACATCAGCCAGCAATCCCAGCTGCAGTTCAGACAGCAAAAGATCGAATTGCTGCTGGTTAAGATTACCGGCAGACAATTCAGCCTCAAGCTCGTCGCTTCGCTCCTGAAAAAGCGCAATATTGGCCTGCTTGCGCAGTTCATCAGAGTCGGCGGGCTGAGAATTTGCACGTAGCCAAAGCGGTCCTAAAA
>Ga0255776_10000639_pt1 | contig 39898 bp, 28 predicted proteins | sample 071ome_19_FD_179974 | JGI IMG/M metagenome (GOLD analysis project Ga0255776, IMG submission 179974) | Coastal salt marsh microbial communities from the Groves Creek Marsh, Skidaway Island, Georgia - 071413AT metaG (version 2) | ecosystem: Environmental > Aquatic > Marine > Intertidal zone >... | reverse complement strand
CCGCTCGTCTCCCGCTCCCAAGTGTTCCAACTGGAGCCGCTCACGGAAGAGGACCTAGCTGCCCTCTTGCAGTCAGCAGTGGATGATCCGGAACGCGGCTTCGGAAAGAAACCTCTCGTTCTCGACGAAGATGCCGCCTCTCACCTCGTCCGCATGTGCGACGGAGATGCGCGAAAATTGCTGACTTCTTTTGAGCTGGCTGTTCTCACGACCGAGTCAGATGAGGAATCGGGAGAAATCCGAATCGATCTTGAGGTAGCCGAGGACTCGATCCAGAGAAAGACCGTCGTCTATGATGCGGATGGCGATACCCACCACGATACAATCAGCGCTTTTATCAAATCGATGAGAGGCTGCGACCCTGACGCGACCTTGTATTGGCTGGCAAAAATGCTTTATGCAGGGGAGGACATTCGTTTCATTGCCCGCAGGATTGTGATCGCAGCAAGCGAAGACGTCGGGATGGCTGACTCCAATGCGTTGCGCGTTGCCGTCGCTGCCCAGCAAGCCGTCGAGTTCATTGGCATGCCCGAAGCACGAGTCCCCCTCGCCCACGCTGCGGTCTACATGGCGACCGCCCCCAAAAGCAACCGCACCTATGCCGGGATTAACGCTGCCCTTGATGATGTGAAAAACGGGCGAACCCTCGCCGTCCCACCTCACCTGAGAACCAAATCCCGCAAAAAGCTCGGCACAGAGGGAGGAGCGATTGAGGAAGGGAAAACCGCTTACCTCTACGGGCACGACTACGAAGAAGGCTATGTTCCACAAGCCTACCTGCCGGAAGGTCGAGTCTACTACGAGCCGTCAGAAAACGGGCTCGAAAAGCGGGTCGCCGAACGCCTCGATTACTGGCGAAAGCAATTTCAGGAATCGTCTTCCTCTGCATCGTAGACGCTGCACGCGCCTGCTCCTGATAGCGAATGAAGCCGAAAGAGAAAGACACGTCGAATCCGCAGTCCTGACAATGCGGGAAATTGCTTCTGGGAAAGGGGCAAAATGATCGGGAAAATCATGCATCGCCCATGAATTTGAAGGACTCACCGAAACTCCATCTCCAACGCATCAAGATAGCGGGTGATTCGGTCGTCTCGTTTCGGGAGAGGCTTTTCATCCAATTCCTTTCGCAGCTTCATGTAGTCATCGAATGCCTGGCTGCGCTGTGGGGCGCGGGTCGCTTCGTAGAAATTCATGTAGTCCTCGGTTCTCACGAGTGTTTCGTAAACGGCTGTCCGCATTTCCTCGAGCGCAGCGAGACGCGCGTCGATATCTTTGGGCCGCTTTTGAATGAGTCTCTCGATCACGCTTTCATACCCATCGAATACCGGCCGATAGAGAGGGAAGCCAGTCTGCTTCAGTTGCTGAATCCTCGAAAAGCACCGGGCTAATTCCATTTCCGCTTCTTTTCTCCCGATGAATTCTTTCCATTGGTCAATCATCCCGGTGAAGGGAGGAATGGGCTCTTTCTTTTCCTCGGCCTTGTGTTTCAGCTTCTGAAACAACCCCTTCTTTTTCGGTTCGGGAACAGGCATGGAATTCTGTGTGTCGATTCGGATGGTGAGCGCTTCGTTCAGCCAACGTTCTGTCTCTTCCCGATCCATAAACTCAAAACTCTGCTGCTGCCCGAGCGCGGCAACTTGCAAGGCCCACCATTTCTCCATCCCCTGCTCCATTTCCCGAAATGCCGGAAAATGCTGACGTATCAGAGGCGCGACGGCTACTCCGGGCTTAGTCCCGAGATCTCCCAGCACTTCACGCAATCCAATATCCCCTTGCGGCTGATCGAGCAGAGTCTCCACCATCGCAGCAGCAGAAGCCCGAAAAACGGTATAGCTCAAAGAGTCTAGCTGATCGGGATTCTTGAGGGAAAAAATCTCATCGGGTTTCAAAATCTGTCCGCTCCGAAGAGCGCCCTGGTAGAAAGAACTCGGACTGCCCGCATCGCGATGCTCCAGCAGTTGATCGAATCCATGAACAATCCACGCAGGCGGCTCAAAATCACCTTCCGCCAGCGCCGAAGGATTCTGTGCCACAGGCATCAACATCTGCTCGATCACTAGCGCGCGGATCATCTCCTCGCGAAACGAACTTTCCTCGAAGTTGTCGTGCAGCCGAACATGGACGAACAGATACAAGCGCCCATCCATCAGGATCTTCACCTGCGTCGCTGTATCGACGCCTTTGTAGACATCTTCGACACGGCCCTTCAGTTCGATCCGAATCGGGATTGCCCAGAAATTCCGGGCCGTCGATTTTTCACCGGGTCGATACTTGCAAATGGACCAGCGAAAGTCTTTGCGCAATTCGTTCGCGTAGGACTTGAACGTGACCCGGACCGTCGGGTTTTCTCCGTGCACGCTGATCTGGTAATCCACACCTCCCGTTGCCGCCTGCATTTCGACGATTCGGGCCCGGGATTCCATTTCGCCAGAGGTCGCACCTGCCGGTAGGGCACCCGCCGATGGGGCACCACCATTCGCAGCGGGATCGGTCTTCTGAGAAAGGAGGAAGCCCGGCAAAACGCAAAACGTGATAGCGGCGAAACCCGCGCACTTTCGCATTCGCAATACCTTGCTCCCCAATCTGGTGGCAAATCGGCCCATCCCGCAAACGTAACAAATGGAGGAACGTTCCGCAACAGGGATGGAACGACCCAAAATCGGCAGTCAGACAAGAGTGGAGCTAAGCAAGGAGCAGTCCACGGGTGAAACCTGCGAAATAAAATCTCTGCGAGCAGAATTAATTTTACACGTGTTTATTCGAATACTGCAGCGTCATTATCGCTAGAAACAGAAAACGGCCGCCCTCATCTCTCGGGACGGCCGTGTCTGCGTTGAGGGGGAATTGGGGAAACGGAGACGCTATTTCACCTCGATCGTGCGAGGCTTCACCTCTTCGCGAAGAGGAAGTCGCAGGTCGAGGACGCCATCCGTCAGCTCGGCGGTGACACCTTCCGGGTTCACCTCGGGGCCAACATCGAGTCGGAGCCTGTAGTTTTTCTCCGCCGGATATTCGGCGAGAGGCTTCCAGTCTTCCGGCGCATCGAGAAGGCGAGTTGCCTCGATCTCCATGATTTCGTTTTCGATCGTCACGGTGAGTTGCTCCTTTTTCACACCTGCCAGCTGAACCAGAATTTCCCATTGATCATCGCTGTAGTGCGACGAGTAGCGGGGTTTGTAGACCGGGCTGGGGCTTACGGAGAGAGCCGAACCAGAAGACGAGTTTTCCGTGCAAGATAGTTCGTTGTTATCACTCATGAATTTATCCTTTCTATTCCAGGTTTTGAATTATTTGATTTCCACGCGCACTGGCTTTTTCTCGTCAGCCTTCGGCAGGGTGAGCTCGAGAATGCCATCACTAAGCGAAGCGGAAATGTCGGCGAGATTGATGCCCTCCGGACTCCGGAGAATCTGCTCGAATTTCTCGGTGCGAGTCGACGACTCACTATCGGTAGCTCGCTCGTTCCGAATTTCGTAGCTGAAGCGGACGAGTCCATCTTCGGCATCAAGCGAAAGATCTTCTCGTTTCACTCCCGGCAATTCAATTCGGGCATAGTAGTTTTCTTCATCCTCATACCACTCGACCGACGGATAGAGCCACTCGTGAGCGGACGAAGTCGCGGAGCGGAAGAGAGGCGCAAAGGCGCGAACGGGGTCAGCGAAGAACGCATCCCAGTCGCTGTAGATATCGGATGGATTGTTATATCGAATTATTTTCATGTCGTTTGTTTCGGTTGGCGCTGGCAAAATGCCAAATTTCATAATTCAGTATTGCACCCAGCGTGCCAAACCTTCTTTTTTTCCTTTAATCAATTATTAATCAAGTTGTTATACATTTTCAAATAGCGCAACCCCTTCGTAATTAAGCGTCATTTTGACACACTTTTGAAATCTGAAGGGTCATTTTACGGAGTCATTTTGTCTCTCCACCCTATTTTCTCATCGACCTAACCCTGTTGAGTTTCGCCCTAGTCAGCGTATCGGAAGAAATGCCCTCGGCCGCTCTTTTTGACATTGGTAATGTGATCCTGTTTTTCGACTTTGGAAAAGCAGCGAGAAAGATCGAATCTCTGTGCCCCTTTTCGGCGGAAGAAATTTTTCAAAAGGTCCAGCCGCTGACGCCTCCCTTGGAACGCGGCGAACTGACTCCCGGAGAATTCTTTGACCACGCTTCGCAGAGAATCGGATACCAAGGCGACCGGGATTTTCTTCGCGAATCTTTTGAGGATATTTTCGAATTGAACCAACCGGTGGTCGATTGGATCGAAGAACTCGATGCTGATGGCGTTCCACTTTTTCTTCTCTCCAATACCAACGGAATCCACGTCCCGTTCTTCGAGTCGAACTACGAGGTTTTTTCCCGGTTTCAGGGAAGGATCTATTCTCACGAAGTCGGAACGATGAAGCCGGATCGCGAGATCTATCGCATCACCATCGAAACGCTGGGAATCGATCCAGCTCAGACCATTTATATCGACGACCTGCCCGAAAATTGCGAGGCAGGCAGCGAGGCGGGCCTGCAGGCCCTGCACTATGATCCTGCCAATCACGCAGCGATTCGTCAGAAAGGCACGGCGTCAGTTTCGTAGTTTCAATTCGTGGCGAAATTTTCCGGCGAATAGATAAAGCGTATCTCTCTCCAGGGACTGATGAGTCCATCAGCTCCGGGCCATTTCGCGTAGCCGCGTGGATCACGATTGAAGGCCTTGAAGTCACGGGTCGTTCCGTATGCAACCGTGGGGGCAACCTCGCGAGGCCGATGCTCGGACCAGCAAAGCAGGTGTTCCCCGGTCATTTTTTACGACAAAAGGATATCCGACCGAGTCATGATCCTTTTCTGGACTGTGTTCCAACTCTTCTGATCGCCACAGGATTTGCGTCGAGCGTCCAAAATCAAGTGGCAGCGCTTTTTTGAGGTCAATGAAATCGACCCACTTCAGGTTCTGATCGAGTTGGATGGGCTCGCTTTTCTCTTACCCCGAAACAGGACTGAGGGAAGAGAACAGAAACCCCAAGATCGAAGCTCCCTTTGTGAATTAATTTATCATGCCGTTTTCGATGGAGGAAAGGCTGTCGACATGCAAAAGCGCAGTATCCCAGCTGGAAATGGAGGACTGCAGATCAACGGCAAGTTAGTCAGTCTTAGCGATTGCAAGTAGGACTACTCAACAATCTGCCCCCGCATTTTTGCCCATCGCAGGCCGACGATTTCGTGAATCGCCATCGCTGTGCTATAGAAATGCGCGGCTTTGGGTGCGACATGGTATGGCGAATAGGGATCGGCTAATCCGCTCTCTGGCCATGATTGAAAATCGACCGGCGCCAACATCGGATCCAGCTCCTGCCCGCGAAACAATCCTGCCGACCGCGGCATGTGGACGGCTGAGGTAACCAGCAGAAAAGGCGCGTCGCCGAGGATTGGTTTCAGAAAAACGGGGTGATCTTTTGTGTCTCGTGATTCTTTTTCCATCACGACTTTTTCCGCATCGACCCCGAGTTGAATTGCAATGGTCTGCATCGCCAGGGTCTCACTGGGATGCCCGGTCACCACAAATGTTGCGTCAGGGTATTGCTTCCAAAGATCCACCGCCCCCACGACCCGCGCCATGGCGTGGCGAGTGAGGCGGGAAAGTGTCGGTTTTCCCTGAACCGATAGCGAGCCTCCCGCGAGAACGACAAGGAACTTCGGTTCTTTCTCGAATCGATACTCGCCCGTCTCATCGATATTTTCCGTGACCGTTTTCTCGAGACTCCTAGTGAAGGCCCCGGATATCGGGCCAAGGCTTCCCAGGTAGAGAAGCAGGACCGCCGCCACGAGCCAGATTCGGCCACACCAGCGAAAAATCAGCACCGCTCGCGCTTTTTCCTTATTCTGAAAAACCCTCGCGAGGAGTAGGAAAAGGGCTCCCCAGCCGAGAAGCCCCAGCACGAACGCCACAGGATCAATAAACAGAGAAATCACTTTTTTGATGAAAAATACTATATCCATGGGCCGGATTGAGAAGGGTGGAGAACTCTACACTCAGAAAATCGCGTACAGAAGCGGTTTTGACACGCCGGATAACCTGTCGGAACATCTCCTATCAGGTCGGAGTATCGACCCTTGGATCACACTCTGTAGATTTTTATGAGCGAGAAAACCCAAAACTCCCAGAACGATAATTCGCGACGCAGCTTCGTGAAGAAGACTGGTGCTGCCGCAGCTGCGGGAAGTGCCATAGCATTCCCATCGGTTACCTTCGGGGCACCGAATGATAAGAAACTGAAAATCGGTGTCGTTGGCACCGGCGGTCGTGGCGGTGGCGCCATGATGAATGCCATGAAGGCCGATGATAACGTCGAGCTCTGGGCCATGGGAGACCTCTACCAGGAAGAGGCTGAGAAAAAACTCGCGATGGTCCAGAAATACGGATCAACCAAGGACAAGGTATCCGAGTCGATCAACAGCCGCGTTTTCAGCGGAATCGACAGCTACAAGCAGGTCATCGACTCCGGTGTCGATGTCATTCTCCTGACAACGCCTCCCGGTTTCCGAGTTCAGCATTTCAAGGCAGCAGTCGATGCCGGCATTCACTCTTTCGTTGAAAAGCCCTGCGCGACCGATATTCACGGGGTGAAGGAATTTCTCGAAACTTCCAAAGTGGCCACTGAGAAGGACCTCTCTGTGCTCTGCGGATTCTGCTACCGCTACAGCGAGCACGGACGTCCGCTCTTCGAGCGCATCCACAACGGTGCGATTGGCGATATCCAGAGCATCCACTCCATCTACAACGCTGGTCCTGTCAAAGCTATGCCGGAAGCATCGAGCCGGCCCGATGGAATGAGCGACATCGAATGGCAGATCAAGAACTGGTACAACTTCACCTGGCTCGCCGGCGACGGAATCGTCGAGCAGGGATGCCACAACGTCGACCGTATCGGTTGGGCTTTTAACGATGCTGATCCTGTCGCTGCTTTCGGAAGCGGTGGACGGACTCGCCCGAACAACGAAGGAAACATCTACGATCACTTCAGCATCACCTACGAATACCCGAACGATGTAAACTGCCACGTCGAGTGGAGACAATTTCTCAACTCCTACCAGTTTACCGGAGACACGATCTACGGAACCAAGGGAGTCGCGAAATTCGGAACCAGCTCTGCATCGATCACAGGAGAGAATGCCTGGAACTGGCGCAAGCCTCGCACACCAAAGAGCATGTACGATCTCGAGCACGAGGAGTTCTTCGCTGCGATTCGCTCCGGCGAGCGTAAGGACGATGCCGAGTGGATCGCCCACTCCACTACGATGGCGATTCTCGGTCGCACCGCCTGCTACTCTGGCAAGCGCATTACCTGGGAAGATATGTGGAATGCCGAGCAAAGGCTCGTGCCTGAAAACATCGACATCAACGGCGAGCTTCCGATTCGCCCACTGCGCATCCCCGGCGTTCCCGAGACGCAGGACACCGTCTTTCCAACGGATACCCAGAAAGCGTAACGCGTTCAGCGATTTGCGATTTGCGATCTCTGTTTTCGAGATCTGCGAACTATTTTGAAAAGCCTCGTTCGGGAAACCGGACGGGGCTTTTTCGCATATCGCACTCCCCCATGGATCGAACACTCACCATGCGTCAAAACCCGATACATCAGGCATCCAGCCGACTCCGAAGGGAGCATTGACAACACTTCCGACATGGAGCTCACCGCCGGCAATCTCAAGCGTCGGGAAACCTTGCTCGTGTCTTCGATAGAGATCTGAATGATTGGTAAGAACTCCTTCCTGCATCTCCGCCGGAAAGGCGCTCAAGCCTTGGAAATAATGATGCCCATTTCGCTCCACGTGAGTCACTCCCAGGGAAGCCATTACCGCGAGATCCTGCAGCAAAGCGACCGGCCCAACGTTCGCGAGATCTTCTCCGCTCAGAATCCACTCCCCCCCTTCCCTTCGCCTTTGTTCCAGCCTCATCGCATTGATCGCCCCCTTGAGGACTCCCTTGCAATTCTTGTGACTGGTTCCGTTGTAACCCAACTCCAGAGCACGCGGGCAGGAGCACATCTCGCTGTCTGACTCATCGATGATCAAAGGGGGTTTTTTCTCCCATCTCTTCAAACTCGCAATCACACCCTTATCAAGCGCGTGATCTCGATGGACGGGCTGCTCGACGAAAATGATGTGATCCAGCAGCGAACTCACGGCGGAATCCTCGCCATATTTTTCCCAGTGCTCGCGGAAAGAATCCATATCCTTGAACTGCTCGTTACCATCGAAAGTGGCCCGGTAATCGCCGTTCGTTTCCCGATTAAGCACCTCTCGAATTTTCGCAAGCCGGTCCAAATCCCGCTCCATATCTCCGCAGATTTTGATTTTGAAATAGCGCAGGCCGTAGGAGCGAACGGATTGCTCGAGAGAATGCGGAAGTCCATCGCCAAGCGGCTCCTCGACATCGGCATCGGTCAAGGGGTCTCCCAAGCCGATCGTGTGTCGTGCGATTACCTTCGACAGCGGCTTTTCCGGAAGAAGATCGGCTGGAGAAAATCCCGCAAGAACCGGGTCGACCTCCTCCGCTCGAATCTCGAAATCATTACTCCGAAGCGCATCCGAAAAGGGCCTTTCTACTGCCCGGCAAAATCCATCGAGCAAGGCACGCTCGACAAGACTGACGCCAAGATTTGCCAAAAGCGGCGGATGCCCTTTAAGGGTCGCCCATTTTGCCTGTTCGCGATAGAGGTGTTGCCAAGTATCGAAAAAGCTCTCTCCGGAAAATCCGGTCGCAATTTCCGCGGCATGATCAATCATTTCCCGCATCGCCGGAAGGTCCTGCTCGAATATTGTGTCAGGACTTTTCGTAAACCATTTCGGCGGCAATCCCTCTGAAGCGATACCGGTCGCCACCGTCCCGCCAACCTCAAGATTGACGCGCACAAACAAATGCGGCAACTCGGTCATGCTCGCGATCCCGTATTGAAACGGAAACCGCGTTTCCATCGGGAACACCCGGAACTCAAAAGTCTTCACAGAAATTTTCATTACTGGCCACCCTCACGGAAAGCGATATCAGGGTCAGAATAGGGAATTAGCGCAGCCGCTTTTGTCGGTGATTCGACGCTTTTCAGCCGCTTGGGAATTTCAAAAATAGCGAGACGAAATGCCATAAACAGCAGCGCGATGATTCCGATCGCGGCAGCAACATTGAGTGCGAGAGAATTTCGATTTTCTCCCATGACATCTTTGCTCGCCGTCATCCACCAGAGAAGCACGGCCGCGAGTGGAGCAAATATGACAGTCGCTGCCTGCGCCGCGACGATCGCAGAAACGGGATTCCATCCCAGATTGGTGACCGCGAGAGAAACAACCATTCCAAAGATGAGAACGAGAGCAGTACAAATGCGCGTCGCCTTGTGATTTGGTGTGTCGCCGAGGCCGAGTCCATCAGAAAGAATGAAGCCACCGATCATGGAATTGACGATGAATGACGAGTAGGCTGCGGAAAAAAGGCCGATGCAAAAGATGAGTTTCCCCTTCTCCCCGAATGCAGGCCGGAGCTGATTGGCGACATCGCTGGCATTCATCGACATCACCTGATCAACGGACAAATTTCCGTAAAACACCGACGCCGCCGTCGCGACGATCATCAAGGTCAGAACCATCATGATGAGCGCACCGACGCGCGCATCGACCATCCCGGAAGGCAGGTCATCCTTTTTCCATCCGCGAAAACGAACCAGGTAACTTTGATAAAACGCGGCGGAAAGAACGAAGGTCGTTCCAAGCAGGGCGACGAGTTCCAAAGAGATCAGGGACTCACCTCGATCATTCGTTGCCGAGGGAACGAAGCCTTTGGCAAATGCAATAAGGTCGGGGCTGGCAAATACAAGATTGATGAGAAAGGCCAGCAGCATCAGACCAACAAACCCCATCATGATTCGCTCGAGAACCCGATAGAGATCTTTGAATCCAAAGATAAATAACAGAGCGAGGGTGTTGAAAAAAATCACAATCCCCCAGTCGAAAAGAAACCCCAGGAAACCGCTGTCGGCACCGTCAGGGCGATAGGCATTGAAAGCGGCGTGAACCGCGAGGTTGTTCCCAAACTGATAGGCGACTGAGATTAAAGCCAATCCGAGGCAGACCATCGTAGCGAACCAGCGCTTCGTCTTTCGAGATAGAATGGAAGCGGCAGACTCCCCTGTGATCACTCCGAGCCGGGCCCCGAGCGTCACATAAGTCAGCATCAGAAAGCACCCGAGAGCGACAACCCACGCTGTGGAAAACCCGTGAGTCGCCCCGACCTTTGTGCTGCTGAGAATGCTGCCGGGGCCGATCACGACGCAGGCAGTGACGATGCCAGGCCCGAGACGTTTGAACCAGGCGGGAGAGCTGCCCTTTTGAGAATCTTTCATCGTAGAGATGCTATGGCGGTCACCTTATTTTCCCAGAAACAAATCTCGCCCTTTCACGAGAGCTTCGATCTTTCGATCGGCAACAGAACGCTTCAGCATCCAGAAGCCGCAATCGGGATGCACGTATTTCACGCGACCCGATCCAACTTTTGCCTCAGCCGCTTCAATGGCTGCAGCCACTTCCTCTGGCGTTTCAATGTGGTTCACCTTGATATTGATCACACCGAGGCCGAGTTGAATCCGCGTATCAATCTCCGCAAGAGCATCAAGATCATCATCAGGACGATGGGCTAGTTCGAGAACGATGTGATCTGCATGCAGGCTATTGAGAAATTCCAGAAGCGCCTTCCAACTTCCCTTCTGCACCGATTGCCCACCGTAATTTCCAAAGCAGAAATGAACGGCCGTTGTTCCGTCAACTGCATCAAGAACGCGATTGATCGCCTCTGCTGCGAGCGGGCCATCTTCGGGATTTCCAGGAATGTTCGCCTCGTCGACCTGTAACACCTCGCAGGGCAGTCCGCGTACCTGGTCCGCGAGCACATCGGCGATCGCCATCGTCAGCGAATGAAAATCGCCGTAGTGTTTGTCGAGTAAAGTCCGAGCCAGCATGTAGGGACTCGTCACCGTAAATTTGAATTCGCCACCCGCAACCTGACTCGCCCGCAGGCAGTCAACGAGCAAGTTGAGACTCCCCTCGCCCAAGGGTCCTACGACGATCCCCGCCGGTTTAGCGCGCCAGCCCATCTCCGCCTTTTTACGGAAAGTCTCTCCATCCGATCGCCCCACCTCCGTGCTAATACCACCCATCGATCCCACGAAGTAGTCAATCATTCCATTCGTATCCGGATGATTGATATCAAAACGATAGAGTTCCCCATCCGTCGGCAAATCAACCCCCGCCTGCCTCTGCGTATCAAAAATCACCCGCGTCGCATCAATGATCGCCTGCTCGCTGGGCATCGCCGCCAGCCAGTCCGGCACGGGATAAGAACCAACCGTAGTGGTGAGAATGTCAGGGGCACTCATGGGGAATCGTTACTTTTTCTGGCCGGGCAATCCAGTCTGGCGAGTTTTACCAACAACGAAATCGGATGGACGCAGGTTGAGATTCTTGAAGTATCCCTCTTCCCTGATGAAACCGTAAAAGGTGGGTTCGAACGGGTCGATAGGGGTCACGTCCGCATTTTCCGGAACCTGAAGTCCGGTAAGGTGAAGCGCGGCGTTAATCACAAGACGGCGAAGGCCTTCGCTGCGGAAGTCGTCGGAGGCACCGGCGGTCGTGCAGAAAGCCTGTCCCTTTGTTGTTCCGTCAGGCGCAGAGTATTCCCGAATCCAGGCTAGCGCCTGCATCGGGTCATTTTTCGGACCTTGTATCGGTTTAGAATCCGGCTCAAGCGTTTCCGTGACAGCACCGCGGAGAAGAACTGTCGCGGCTTGCTGATCGAGATTGCGGGTCCCATATACATCTGAAGTCGCGAAAACATCTGTTGCTCCGTTAAGAATCGGGTGGTCCTTGTTTTCCTCCACAACCACACCTCTGGCTCCCTCCCGCTTGTGCCCGCCATGATGGCCGGCCCATTTTTCACCCAGAATCTTCAAACCGAATTGATTCCATTTGAAGTCGCCCGTCGCTCCTCCGCCGGTGAATGCGTGAGTCGCCGTGCGGAAGCCGATAACCGGCTTGCCCGCATTCAAATACGCAGCGAGATGAGCGTATTGGTCATCGGGCAGCTGGCGAAAGCGAGTGCTGATGATCATCAGGTCAGCGTTGGCGAGGGCCTCGAGTCCCGGTATATTCTTCTGATTATTCGGATCGATGTATCCGTGTTCCGGATCGATCGCGAAACAGACCCGGACGTTGAAGCCGTGTGTTTCGCTGAGGATTTTCCCAAGCATCGGCCCGGATTCCTCCGAGCGATATTCCTCGTCGCCGGTGATGATCACGACATGCTTGCCGTTGTGGCCTCCTTCAACCGCCAGATCAAGCCAGCGCTCTTCAGCAAGACCGACACTTACGAAAATCAGGGAAGCAAAGAATAAGAGTAGTTTTTTCATGGATCGAATTCGCAGAAAAATGACCGTATCGAGTCGAAAAGAGAAACGCAATGACAACTGTATCGCACGTTCCCGATCAGTCGTCCTTCCTGCTCACCTCGATATCATCGAGTTCAATTCCCTTTTCGCCGCCTTTCTGCATCCAGAGCAGTTTTCGTTTCGGCGCGTCGAAACATTCATGTTTCAGCGTCTTCTTCCACTGCTCCTCATCGATGGAAATGGTGACCTCGCCCCCCTGAAAGCAAAGCACCACCGTGTGCCATTCGTTTGCTGACAGGTCCACTTTCTCGACTGGGAATTTTTTATTCAAACGATAGGCCCCACTCACTTTGTCTGCGGGCCTGCCCCGGTTCAATCGCTCGGGGTGATCGGCATCCAGGGTGTGACGATCGATCTGCAACTGAACACCGGTCCGCAGCAGTTTTACTCGCAGCATGTGGTCGACACTTCCAAAGCCATCGTCTCCATCGACGAAAAACCAGATCATACCGCCGGCCTCGAGATGCCGATAACGAAACGATATCTCAAGGTCCTTACCCTCGACCCCGAGATAAACCATCGGCGGATATTTGCCGCCACTCTCTCCACGAGTCCAGAGCACCCCATCACGCACACTAATATTCTTGTTCGGAATTTTAGTGAGGAACTGCTCAGAAATAATATCGTCGTTAAAGGTTTCGCGGAACGACTTCTCCTCCGCGCAGAGAATGCCCTGATAAAGGAGGGCTACCAGAAGGATAATTCGAATCTTCATGTTCCAGAATTAGAAATCTCCTCTTGGCTTCTTTATGTTTTCAGTAGCCGAATGGCAAGCAACCTAGTCCACGTAGACAAATTCGTTCGCATTAAGCAACGAACGACACAGAACAAACAAGCCCTTTTCGTCGATCATCTTTTTCGCGAGCTCAAGCTCTTCCTGCTTGGGCGGGCGGCCAAAGGCGTGCAGAAACGCATGGTTCGCTTGATCCGAAATTTCGGCCCCTGCCTCCGCTTCAAGCCGCTCCGCAAAATACTGCGCCTGCTTCAGCATGAATTCATTGTTGTAAAGCGCGAGCGACTGGAGCGGGGTCGTCGTCGTGAACCGCTTCGGAGTGAAATTGGCGGGGTCGGGACAATCAAGGGTTGTCAGAAAACGGTCTGGCGTCGTCCTGACAATGTAACGATAAATGCTGCGCCGCCAGAGCTCAGGCTTGTCGGCGGTGATGTATTCGTAAATTGGCGCATAGGCTTCGGTGTATTTGAAATCCTCAAATCCTGGCCCGCCAGGCTCGCGATTGAGTTTTCCGCTCACTGACAAGACCGCGTCGCGCACCGCTTCGGCCTCGATACGCCGAGGGTTCTGCCGCCAGAGGTAGCGATTTCCCGCATCGATGGAGACCTTGGGTTCATTATCAGGAAAAGCCGAGACCTGTTGGTAGGCCTCACTCATGAGAATCAATCGATGCACGGCCTTCAGCGACCACTTCTGACGAATCAACTCAGCCGCGAGCCAGTCGAGCAATTCCGGATGAGTCGGCTGGCCGCCCCCGAGGCCAAAATCACTGGGTGTGTCGACGATCCCCTGACCGAAATGCCAATACCAGAGTCGGTTCACGATCACGCGCGCGGTGAGCGGATTGTCGGGATGCGTAATCCATTCCGCCAACGCTTTTCGGCGATCGCCTTCAGACGATTGACGATCACCCAAATTAGCATCGAGCATCGCTAAAGCAGAAAATGCCCCCGGAGCAAGAACCTGTCCGAATTCGGCTTCGGGATTGCCTCGTCTTTGCATTCGCACTTCGGGCATCGTTTTCTCCGCGACGACACCGTAGAACTTCGGAGGCGTGCCGAGGGCCTCCAGCTTCGCGTCGACTGCTTTGGCTTCTTCCTGCAGTTGCTCCAGTTTCTTGAGGTCAGACTCTGACAGATCACTTGGTTGAGCGGCGGTCAATTTTGGATTCCCAAATCCGACCTGATCCATCGCATACCCGTTTTCCCCATCGGTTGCGAGCAAGGTCAGGAATTTTGCTGACTCCGGCAATACGAGATCAACCCTCTTCAAACCATCCTGACGCTTTAGATGTTTGAAGGCCACGGCCCTCTCGCCATCTACGAAAATCCAGACGTCCGCCCGATTGCCACCTTCCGCACCAAAATAACCGACTTGCGAAATGAAGCGCATTTCTGCATCGCCCGTCGCTTTTCGGATCTCCGCCAAATCGAATGTGATTCCGGCATTCGCGTGGATTCCGAGCAGCGTGTTGCCATCCTTCGTAAAGTCGATCTCGCCATGTTTCGGAGAATGCTGACTGGCTACGGGGCCGTTGCGGATGTGATCCCACGCTCCACCGCTGGTGGCCGGAATCCCGCTCACGGTATGTCCGCCGGAACTCACGGGTATCTTGGTTCCATCTTTGCCATTTGCAATGACCACCCCATCGACGAACGGAAACTTCGATTTGGCGTAGGTGTTGGCCTTCACGTTACCCAACGCTCCGAATTTCCGAGTTTGCACAACCGCGTTTCGAGGATCAACCCCATTCCCGGGCGTTCCTGATCCACGTCCGTTCCCGCCTCCGACGATATCCGCCAAATCCAGCCCCTCACCTTGCAGGCTACCGATCTGATGTGCGATTTGATTGCGTTGTTTTGTCAGGGTTGTTTTTGTTTTTTCATACTCCGCAAGTCGGGAATCAGAGGTGACGCGCTCGACTCGCTTCACCCCGGCGAAGACAGCCGTTAACTCATAGTATTCCTGCTGTGAAATCGGATCGAGTTTGTGATCGTGACAACGCGCGCAATTGACCGTCATCCCCATCGTTGATGTCATCACCTGCGTCGCCATGTCATCCAGATCTAGCGCGCGTGCTGACCGCCGCAATACGGGGCTCTTTGTTTCGACCTGGCCAACAAAATCCCACGGTCCGGCCGCCAGAAATCCAGTCGCAACGGTCGCCGCCTCATCCTCGGGCCAGAACACATCGCCCGCGATCTGCTCCTTGAGGAAACGATCGTAGGGCTTATCTGAATTCAACGCAGCGATCACATAATCCCGATATCGCCAGGCTGAGTCACGTCGTTTATCGCGCTCGAAACCATGTGTATCGGCGTAGTGTGCGATGTCGAGCCAATGTCGCGCGTAGCGTTCACCATAGTGCGCAGAGGACAGCATACGGTCGACCAGTTTGGCATAGGCATTCGGATCGGGATCACCCACAAACGCCTCCACATCATCCGGAGATGGTGGCAGTCCATGAAGGTCAAACGACAGGCGTCGAATCAAGACCCGACGGGCTGCTTTGGGCGACATCGCAAGCCCTTTCTCCTTCAACTTGGCCCTCACGAACCCATCAATCGTTCTTACAGATGACCAGTCACCGCCTACTGACAACGGTTGCCATGCCCAATGCGCCAAACGTGGATCCTCGCCCGCTAACGCATCAGGCCACGCCGCGCCACTCGCAATCCACTCTCGTAAGACCCGAACTTCAGCGTCACTCAATCCATCACCTTTCGGAGGCATGTGGAGATCATCGTCCTTAGGCAAGGTCACGAAGTTGAGCAACGGACTCTCCTCCGGCTCTCCCGGGACAATGGCGACGTCCCCGCTTCCCCCTCGCATCGCCGCGGAGCGCAGATCGAGACGAAAGCCAGACTTCTGTTTCTCTGGACCGTGGCAGTCGTAGCAATGCGTTTTAAAAATCGGCAGCACCTCGATTTCGAAATCAACACCTTGTGCGATCAGGCTCCCACAAAAAAGTGCGGCGAAAATGAAAGCAATTCGATTCATGAAAACTCCAGACCGGTTAGAGTTCCCACGCTGCTGGAAAACTGATCCGCTTCGACACCCAGGCAGTGTAGCATGCTCACAAACAAATTAGCCAGCGGCGTGTTGTCCGTTTCATCGAAGCGCAAGTGCTGGCCGTGCCGGAATCCTCCCCCGGCCAGCAATATCGGTAGATTGGTGCAGGAATGAACGTTCGCGTCGCCCATGTTGCTTCCGAAGAGAACCATGGTTTGATCGAGCAAGTTTGAGCCGGGATTTCCAACTGCGGAAAGTCGCTGAAACAAGGATTTGAGCACCTCCATCTGTCGGAGGTCGATTCGCTCGAGTTGGGCGATCTTTTCCTTCGCGCTACCGTGATGGCTCAAGTTGTGATAACCGTTGAGCGACTTCTCCGACTCGCTGATTTCGAAAACTGGTGTCGCGAAGCCATCGACCATCAGCGTTACGATTCTAGTGGAATCGCTCTCCAACGCGAGTTGCGCCATGCGAAGCATCAGTTCGAACTTGGGGAAAAACTGCGCTTGATCGAGAATATCTTCGGGAGGCTCAGAATCGGTAGTGGGCTTCGGTTTTTGCTCCCACTCGCCCGCGCTGTGCAACTGTTGTTCCAATTCGCGGATCGAAGTGAGATACTGTTCGACTCGCTGCCGGTCGCCGTGATTCGCCTTCCGCTGGACAGCCTTCATGTCATCGCTGAGCACATCGAGAATGCTCCCGCGCTCCTTCAATTGATCGAGCCGCCGCTCCGTTTCGTTCTTCTTTCCCTGAACGAACATCTTGCGAAACAAGGACGCTGGACTGTCTTCCGCCGGGAGCAAAACGCCATCGCGAGTCCAGGACAGACTGCGGTTGGCGCGGTTGATATTCACCCCGAGGTTCAGGGTCGGAAACCGCGTCCGCTGTCCCAGCTTTTCGATCGCAAATTGATCGAGCGAGATCGTATTGCGAAAGCCACTGCCGGTCGGATCTTTGGCGCCGGTGAGGAAGCAATTCTCTGTCGAGTGCCCGCCTGCGACCGCCGGGTGAGAGAGCCCGCTGAACACCGAGAAGTCGCTGCGAAAATCCTCCAGCGCTTTCAGGTAAGGTGAAGCAGCATAGTCCGCTCCCGATTCCTTTGGGAAAAACGGCCATGGCAGGACGCCGAGATTGTTCGAGATGAGCAACATTCGGCGCGGGGCTTCAGCAGCGCCTTTCGCGAAAGCAGGCGAGAGAGACTCCAGCGCAGGCAATGCTAGACTCACTCCGATGCCACGCAGGAAGTTTCTGCGAACCAATCCTTTTGGTTCGTGAGACATATTCTGTTGTTTCGTGGCAGGTGATTTCATTTTTGTCCCAGAAAAATTACACTTTTTGTCAATGATCGCAGCAGATCCTGTGACCGGAATCCATCTGGTTCGCACGCATCAAGAATTCTTTCGATTTCCCCCCGCTCAGAGAATCGAACTTCCGTTCCGGTGGCGTATTGTGTCAGCTGATGGAGAAAGTTGCGGGCCAGCTGACGCGGATTCGCGGCGAGATGTGTCTTCAGTTCTCTGATGTCCGAAAAGGATTCGCCACTGCGCAATTTGCCATCGGATTCAACAAACTTGCCGACGTAGTAGGTGTAGGGATGACCGGCCGGATCGTAGCCGGTGATCTTTTCGCCCCTCTCCAGCGAACGATAACGATCCCGCCAAGCGCCCATCACATCGAAACTCTCAAGCGCAAAGCCGACCGGATCGAATCGCTCGTGACAATTGGCGCAGGATTTCACATCGGTGTGTTTGGCGAGAATGGCACGAATGGTTTGGGCTCCGCGAATATCGGGCTCGATCGCAGGAATGGACTTGGGCGGTGGTGGCGGCGGCTCGCCAAAAATTTTTTCCATGACCCATACGCCTCGCAACACAGGCGATGTGGTAGTTCCGTTAGATGTATGTTTTAAAATGGCAGCCTGAGTGAGAATGCCGCCATACGGGCTCCCATCCGGCAACTCGACTCGTCGCATTGCGGAGCCTTGCAAACGCGGCAGATCGTAGTGAAGAGCGAGACGATCGTTGGCATAGGTGAACGGCGCATCGACGACGTAGGTGATCGGCAGGTTTTCGCGAATCATCTCGCGGACGAATGCACGGGTTTCGCGTTCCATGGAATCTACGAGGTAGTCGTCCTTCCGATATTCGGGATATAGCCGGTTATCGGGAATATCGCGGCGCAACTCGCGAAGATCGAGCCAATCATCGGTGAAGCCGTTCACGAAACGCTCGAACTTTTCATCGGAGATCATGCGATCGACCTGCGCGACGAGTTCATCGGGGAGCGCATTTTTGAGGGTATCATCAGGACTGGAATTCCACAGCAGATGAGACAAACGATTCACCACGGCATGCGGAGAGTTCCCCTCGGGGTGGTAGAGAAAGTGCTGGGAACAAAGGAAAGCCTGGTAGCCCGAAAACAGCGCATCCCCAAGCGGCTGGCCTGATTCCATCTTATGATGAATCAGGGTGAGAAAAGGAGCCTTCTCCTCATTCGAAATCGGCCTCTTGGCAAAACGGTCAGCAAAACGGGAAAACAATTGCTCAACGTCTCCAGCGGGATTGTCTGTCTGAATGGAAACGGGCAGCCGGGAATTATCGATCTTCTCCTCCATTGGCAGATCCCCGAACAGGACTTGATGCGATTCTGGCGGCCAGGATTCAGGAACCAGGGGGCCTTCGATTTCCAGCCACTGAATGATGGCTCCCCGGTGCCCATCCCGCGGCATGGGTGGATAGTCGTAGTAAAAACCATTGTCCGTGCGAATGAAAGGCACCGGCAATCCGAGTAGGCTGTATTCGAAGGTCTCGCCCTTCCTCAGCTGAATCGTGGTCTCGAAAATTCTGTTTTCCGACTGCAGGTCCATCCATCCGCCAGACTCCCTGACATCACCGGAAACATCGGGTCCTGAAGGCTGGCGAGAACGAAAACTGATAGGTTGCGGCTCGTGCGCCGGAACTACACGAAAGTCGCGGACCTGCCGAACCGCCCGCCCGGAGAATCGAAGGCGATACTCGCCATCGCGCTGGGCGCGAAAGTTTCTCGGGTAGCCATAGTAGGGCCAAGTGGCGGAACGAAAAATCGCCAGTTCCAGTTTCGGATCAGTGCGTTCTTCAGGAGACATTGCCTTGAGACTCTCGTTGTTGAGCGGAATCATTTTTCCGTCCTTCACGTAAAACATCGCCTCGCGTCCCCCAAATGTTGTGAGCCCCGTAAAGAGGTCGGTGCCCGTGAATCGTTTCTTGGTTGAAGGCGGCCTTTCCACGGAGGGAGCGACCGCCGTCAACAAGGCTGTGTCCGCTGCATCGAGATAGGCATCGAGATGCACTCGCGACATGTCGAGAAGCGAAGCCACCTTGGTGTGCCCATGCGAACTCCGTTCTTCCGGCAAACGGCTTTGAATATCGAGCCGGGGAAGAACCAACAGATCACGAAGATTATCTTCGAATTCCGCACGCGTGAGACGACGTATGGGACCACGACCGTTTTCCTGTATATCTAATTTGTCGGCCTCCTGCAGTTTTTTACCTAACAAGGCAACAAACCCAGCCCTCTGCTTCGTGGAAAAATCGGCGGCTTCTTCCGGAGGGGGCATTTCTCCCTTTTCCGCTCGGTCATGGATGTATACCCACTTCGAGAAACTTTTCTCGCTGGAGAAATCGAATGGCAGAGCGCTTAGATCAAGCTCCCCTTTCGTCGTCAGGTCATCGTGGCACTCGTAGCAATGCTTACTAAGCACCTTTTCCAAGCGGGTTTTCCATTCTTTACTGTTTCCGAAAGTGGAAATCGAGAAAACGGCGAGAGCCACCACGAAAGGCCAGCGCAACAGGCGAAGTGCCGATTTCGATTCACTAAACATCAGGTCAGAATGTCGTGGATCACATGCCCATGAACGTCGGTCAAGCGACGCTCAAAGCCATTGTGGTAGAAGGTTAGTTGCTCGTGATTCAATCCTAACAGGTGCAGAATCGTGGCGTGAAAGTCGTAGACTGTTGTGATGTTTTCAACAGCCTTGTAGCTGAATTCATCACTCGCTCCATAGGTAAAAGGAGCTTTCACCCCGGCCCCCATCATCCAGGTAGTGAACCCGTCAGGGTTATGATCACGTCCGCTGGCTCCTTTTTGAAATGTAGGCATCCGGCCGAACTCAGTCGTCCAGACAACGAGCGTGTCATCGAGGAGACCACGACGTTTCATGTCTTTGAGTAAGGCAGCGCAGGGCTGATCGAGAACAGGGCCGTGTTTGCTGTATTGGTCGACAATCTTTTTGTGACCGTCCCAATTGGAGACGCCTTCGCCGCCGGTTTGATAGGCCCCGTTGAAAAGCTGAACGAAGCGCACACCTTTTTCAAGAAGGCGCCGAGCGAGGATGCAGTTTTTTGCGAAGCTGGCTTTGAGCGGGTTGCCCGGGTCATCAGCGCCATATTCTTTCAAGATCGAATTTGGCTCGGTTGAAAGGTCGGTCACTTCGGGAACACTGAGCTGCATCCGAGCGGCTAATTCGTAGCTGGAAATTCGGGCGGCGAGTTCGCTGTCACCAGGGAATTTTTCCAGATGGCGCTCGTTCATTCGCTTGAGAAAATCGCGAGTTGCTCGATCCGTTTTAGTCGAAACACCCTTGGGAATTTCCAAATTACCAACCGATTTACCTGAGTTGAATTCTGTTCCCTGAAATGCCGCCGGAAGAAACCCGGGCCCCAGTTGTTGACGCTGGATTGTGGAGTTCCGCGGGGATCGGAGATGGCGACATAGGCCGGCAAATCTTCGCACTCCGAGCCGAGAGCCCAGGTGGACCATGCCCCCATGCTGGGAAATCCATCGAGGGTGTATCCGGTGGACATGAAGTTTTCCCCGGGGCCGTGGGTATTGGTTTTCCCGGTCATCGAATGAATGAAACACATGTCATCCGCAAGCTCAGCGAGGTGTGGAACTAGTTCGGAAATCATCTTCCCGGACTGCCCGCGAGGCTTGAATTCCCACGGGCTCTTCGTCAGATTTCCCTGTTCACCTTGAAAGGTCTTCAATCCCTCTGCACCAGGCATCGCCTGGCCGTGGCGTTTGATCAGCTCCGGCTTGTAGTCAAAAGTGTCGACCTGCGAACAGGCTCCGGCACAGAAAATGACGAGGACTTTTTTTGCCGCTGCTGGGTGATGAGCGTTCCGAGCCCGGAAAGGATGTTTCGGATCAATCTCCGGACGAATTGGTGCTTGGTCTGACGCCAACGATTGATCCTGCTGAAACAGGGACGACAAAGCGATCCCGCTCAGACCGCGCGCAGAATGATTGAGAAAAGAGCGACGATTGAGCAAGGAATTCATGGAATAAAGACAAACTCGTTCGTATTCAGCATCGCCCGGGTGAATTGATTTAGCCCTTCTGCTTCGATAAAAGAATTGGCATCAGAGATTTCCATGTCCGTCGCGGGACGATTAAAACATCGTTCGTAGGCTGTGCGAATTTGCGCCTCCCGGTCATCACTTTCCAATTCCAGCAGATCCGCAAACAAATCAGCCTGTTGAATCACAAATTGACTGTTCAGCAAGTTCAAGGCCTGCAACGGGGTAGTCGAGCGGCTGCGTTTCGGGACTGCCTGGCTGGCGTCGGGGCAATCGAATGCACCAAAAACCTGTTCGCGTTCCTGACGAATTTTCGTCATGTAAACCATTCGCCGCCAATCGTCGGGACCAAACTTTTTCTTCGGGTGATAGTGACGGACGTTTTCCATTTCCACTTCGAAGGGACTGAAACCCGGGCCTCCACGGTTATTCAAATCCAGTGAACCAGTGACCGCAAGAATACTGTCCCGAATGCCCTCGGCCTCGAGGCGGCGGGGTGGAAAACGCCATAACAGACGTGATGTGGCGTCCACTTTCATAGCCTCACTGCTGGGCCGGTTCGATTGTTGCCAGGTCGCCGATTGTAGAATCAAACGATGCATGTGTTTGAGCGACCAGCCGTTTTCGATCAACTCCATCGCCAGCCAGTCGAGCAATTCAGGGTGAGTCGGTGCCGATCCGTTGCGACCGAAATCGCTTGGCGTATCAACGATTCCGGTTCCGAAATGAAACTGCCAAAGCCGATTCACGATCACCCGAGCGGTGAGTGGATTATCCGGTGATGCGATCCAGTCCGCCAACGCAACCCGCCGTTCTTTTTCAGGTGCATTCGCTTCCAACCCGAGCGAAGCAAAAACGGCAATGGCATCAGGCCCGACTTCTTCACGCTTTGCATCCGGCTCGCCGCGATAAAGCCGATGCGTTGTCCCTGGTTGAGCGAATTTTCCCGCGTAAACCATCTGGGATTTATCGATCTTTTCTGCCTCAGCTTCGAGTTGCTTTAACTGCGCGTGCCACTGGAGACCCTGCGCTGCATTTTCCCCGGTAAATCGATACAGCTCGGGTGGAGATTGCTTTTCCCCAACCGGCATGCGATCAGCGGATGACGCCAGAGTCATCCATTTCCCCGGTTCGACGGCTGCTTCGATTTGGTAGTCAATCGCCACGCGATCATCGAATTTCCCCTCGCGGTCACGAGCCCATTCGATGCGACTAATTGTCATAGTGTCAGGAAATTCAATTTGCACCCAGCCTTCTGTGTTCTCCGAGATCCAGCTTTTGGAGTTGCCGTATTGGCCGTCGTTGATGTGTTCCAGTTTGTGCTTGGGATGAACAAAATCTCCGCTGGAAGTGGCGACCGCACCGTTGCTGGTAAGGGCCACGTTTTTGTCTCCGGAAAAGATCTCCAGCTCATCGAGACACGGTTGTCCTCGATTGGTCTTTGCAATGGAAAACCGTACAAATCTGGCCGGGGTTGGAGCAAAACTTTCCAGATTGTGTTTTGCATTGACCGCAGCTCGCAGAGAAGGCATTCCCTCTGACAAGGCGGGCTGAAAGAACACGATGTCCGCAGTCATCGCCGTTCCAGTTTTCCCGCCCCGCACGACCAACTTGTCGTCCGCCTTCAGTTCATGCACACCCGCATCGAACAAGCCACTCCAGAGCGATTTCCCATTTACCTTACCCGAACCATCTGCGAGCTGTTGCTGATTCACCTTGGCGATCTCTTTTTCGCCGGATACCGATTGCAAAATGTATCGCGTATCGGTCGAGTGCGATTCGTGGCCTGCGCCCCAGCTCAACCAAATGCGATAGCTCCCGGAAACGCGGGGCTGATAAACGATCACGTCTTTGCTCTCTGTCCTCGTCCACCAAGTGTAGCTGCCGCCACTCAAATTCGGCTCCGGCCCGCCGAGCTTCACCCCATGACCCCGCTTTTCCTCCAGCAAGATTGCCGCCGCATCGTCAATCGCCACAGCCGCCCCGGTTGATACAGAAATAAAGGGTTCCATTTTTGTTTTCAAGTCAGCGATCTCACTTCTGATTTTCGTCAATTTCTGATGAGCAGTTTTGGTAAGCGGCATCTTTGCCTCCCCGTGTTTCACTCCTGCGAAAACCGCCTGCATCGCGTAGTAATCGACCTGAGAAACGGGATCGAATTTGTGATTGTGACAACGCGCACAGCCAGTCGTCAGGCCGAGAAACGCCGTGCCGGTGGTGTTGATCATGTCGTCGAGCTCGTTCATGCGCTGCATCAATCCGAGCTTGGGATCCTGCCCTTTCACTGTGTCAAAAGGCCCCGCCACGAGAAATCCAGTTCCGATGGGTGAGCCCACGGAATCGCCTGCGATTTGTTCCCGAACAAACTGATCGTAGGGCTTGTCCTGATTGAAAGAATCGATCACCCAATCGCGAAACGGCCACGCCGTGAGTCGTTCCCGATTGGTTTCAAAACCGTTGGACTCCCCGAAACGCACGAGATCAAGCCAGTGAGTCGCCCAACGCTCTCCGTAATGAGGACTGGCGAGAACATCTTCAACAAGAGCATTCCAGGCCTCGTCAGATTCACCATCCATAAAGCGCTCAACTTGTTCCGGAGTTGGCGGAAGGCCCAGCATTACCAAATACAAACGCCGAATCAGGGCGCGACGATCAGCTCTTTCAGAAAGCGTCAGACCATTTTCAGCAAGCTTGACTCCTACAAATCCGTCAATCGAGTTTGCCTGAGCCGATTTCTTCAATGGAACAAAGGACCAGTGGATCAATTCGACCCTCTCCTCTGCCGGGCCGAGACGCTCCGGAGTCTCCGCATCCTCTCGAATCCAATCTTCGATCAGCGCGATTTCCGCATCCGTGAGTTTTTCCCCTCTCGGAGGCATCTCGTAATCGGGTTCCTCGTGCCGAATCGCCTTGATGAGAAAACTATTCTTTGGATTTCCGGGTACTACCGCCGCCTCTCCCGAATCTCCGCCTTGGAGCAGCGACGCTAAACGGTCCACGCGAAACTGACCCTTTTGTTTCTCCGACCCGTGACATTCGAGGCATCGGGATTTCAAAATCGGCTCGATGTTTTTTTCGAAATCGATAGCGAACAGAGATGGAGCGAACAGGAAAAAAATCGCTGCGAGCGCCCAAGACCCTGTTGCTGCGATGACCATAACCTGTTGAGTCGCTGAACGTAGCCTGTTGAATCGATGAGCCAACCCTGTTAGTTCGTATCTCTGACTAAGCCAAAAGCTCATGAATCACCCCCTTCCCTTCGAAACCGGTGAGGCGTTGTTCCAGCCCGTTGTGATACCAGCTCAGCGTTTCGTGATTCAGCCCTAACAAATGCAGAGCGGTGGCGTGCAGTTCGTAACTGTGCACCACTTTGTCAGCCGCTTTGAATCCCAATTCATCCGACGCACCGTAGCCGACTCCGCCTTTGACACCTCCGCCGGCCATCCACGCGGTGAAGGCACCTCCGTTGTGATCGCGACCCTTCGCCTGCTTGCCTTGCGCGGCAGGCTGGCGTCCGAATTCCGATGTGCATATCACGAGTGTGTCATCGAGCATTCCCCGCGATTTCAGATCTTTGAGCAGGGCCGAAGCGCCGGTGTCGAGGATCGCACCCCAATAGCCATGATCGCGCGGCAGATCTTCGTGGCTGTCCCAGTTTGGTCGAATCTTCTCCGCCGTCGTGTTCTCGGCACCACAGTATATCTGAACGAATCGAACGCCGCGTTCAACAAGTCGACGAGCCAGCAAACACTGTCGCCCAAATGGTCCAATGTCAGGATGTTCAATGTCGTAGAGTTTCTTTGTCAGCTGTGTCTCGCCTCGCAAATCGGTGACCTCTGGAGCACTTAGCTGAAGGCGCGCTGCCATCTCATAAGCCTTGATTCGCGCTTCGAGCTCTGTGTTTCCGCTTCGCTTTTCCTGGTGGAGTCGATTGAGTTTATCGAGAAAGTCGAGTCCACTTTTGTCATCGCCCTTCTCAATTGCGGAAAAGTCTTTCGGTGGGAACAAATCGGCGATCGGCTGATCGGCATTCACCGTGTCTAGGGTCGTTGCCTGATGCTCAGCTGGAAGGAAACCCGCACCCCAGTTGATAATCCCTCCCGGCGGCAAACCTCGCACATCCGGCAGCACCACGAAAGCAGGGAGATTGTCCGTTTCACAGCCAAGACCGTATGTCACCCAGGCACCCATGCTAGGAAATCCGGGAAGCGCCTGCCCGGTGTTCATCATGAAATTCCCCGGCCCGTGCAACGCGGTCTTGCTCTGCATCGAGTAGACAAACGCCATGTCATCGACGCAGGTCGCGAGCTTCGGCAGCAGGTCGCTCATCCAGAGGCCCGACTCACCGTGTTGGCGAAATTTCCAGAAGCTCGGCTGGCAATTGCCCGGCTTTGACGCGAAAAACTGCAGCTTTCCTTCGGGATCGAAAGGCTTTCCCGCGCGGCGTGCGAGCTCCGGCTTGTAGTCATAGGTATCGACGTGGCTCAGCCCACCGGAACAGAAAATCTGAATGACTCTTTTGGCTTTAGCAGGGTGATTGGACTGGCATCCAGCATCAAGAGTGGAAAGCGCAAGGGCACCAATTCCGCTACCAGTCCGAGCGAGAAAATCGCGACGATCCAAATCTATGGCACGTGATCTCATTTCTTTTTAGCCAGTTCAAGATCGCTTGCTGCAGCGGTGAGATGCTCCCTCATTGCAGCACCAGCGGAAGGGGCATTTCCGGCTTCGATTGCTTCGATGATTTTTCGGTGATGCTCGACTGCGACCGTTTTTCCTGCCGTTTCGATGGTTCGCTTGTTCGATTCCCGATACAGGTCGACCATAGATTCGAGGATGAGCTTGAAGACTTCGTTGCCCGCAATTTCAGCTAGCGCACGATGAAATGAAAGGTCGACGAGCCCAGCCTGTTTCAAAGTTTCGGCTCCGAGCAACTCGTCCTGAATTTCCCAAAGTTCGGCAACTTGCTGTCTGTCCGCAATGTGCGCAGCGGCCTCTGCAATGGCCGGTTCGATCGCAATTCGTGCCTCCGTCATTTGCCGCAATCGCTCGTGCAAATTCGGCAACAGAAATCCGAGCGAAGTGTTTAGCGGGAGATGCAAACGATGGATCGCACTAACGCCGCTCCCTTGCCGAACTTCGAGCAAGCCTTGAAACTCAAGCCGCTTGATTGCTTCCCTGACAACTCCGCGTGCGACACCGAACTGTTCGGCGAGACTACGTTCGGACGGCAAACGCTTTTGGTCCTCGAGCTGCGATTTCTGGACAAAGCTTAAAAGTTTACCTGAAACTTCTTCGACCAGAGTATGAGGCTTCGCTTTGGCTGTTGAGCTCATAAATTGGTAGGACCACTTTGCGAATCTAAACTGGTCTTGTCAAAGAGAAAAGGGATGCTGTTTGCGTCCGCCATATCGCCACGGCCAGAGTATTGCTTTTCGCTGGTCGCGATGACATACTGAAGAGGATGAGAATGTGCTTTTTATCTCTCAGGTCCATTTTTTTCGGGCTACTGCTCAGCGGGTTTGAAGGTGTTATTGTGGCCGAAGATTCTGCTCCGGTTGCCGGCATGAGTTATCAGGATCAGGTGCGGCAGATGTTGCCGATCGCTCATTGGAGTTTCGATTCGGGGAAACCCGATATTGGAGAACTGACTGGCAAACTGAAATTCGGTGTCGCTGGTCCTTCGGCGAAGGACTTCAAGTCCTTTCAGAAAGATAACCTGGCAGTCGAGTTCGGCGGCAGTGGAAACTACGTGTTCGTCGAAGATCCTGGTGAAGGGAGCCAGTTCGATTTTGACAATGGAGATCCCATCACCATCGAAGCTTGGGTGAAGCCGGGCAAGGTTGGAAAAAATGAGAACACGTATATTATCGGAAAAGGAAGGACCGGAAATCCAACCTTTCCAGCGCACAATCAGAATTTCGCTCTGCGCCTCTGGGAAAAAAATGGCGAATTGCGAATCAGTTTTCTCTTTCGCAGTCGTCCAGAGGGCGTGCACAAGGGCGATTGGCATCGATGGACTTCAATCGGCGGAGTCAAACCCGAGACGGGCTGGCATCATGTTGCGGTGACTTATCGCTTCGGAACACCAGACAGCTTGCGTGGATACATCGACGGAGAGCGAATCAAGGGGGAGTGGGACATGGGTGGAAAAACGAGTCATGCACCGATTGTCGACAACGATGAGATTTGGCTCGGCACAACTTTGCGTGGTTCGGCGAGTAACACATTCAAGGGAGCGATGGACGAGGTGGCTATCTATCGGCGAGAGCTGACTGCGGAACAGATCACTCAGCGCTACCCTATGGAGCCCTACGTGCCAACGGTGGATGAGGCGCTGATGACCTCCGGAAAAATCCGGGTGGAGGTAATGGAAAACCTTGAGAAAATCGACAAATGGCCGAAGCGGATTCCCGAAGCAATCGATGTGTATGAAGAGGATGTTTTCGGGTTCTTCTTGATGCCGCAAAAATACAACGAGCGAGGCATCCGCGCCGATCGCAGTAATCCCTTTCTCCTTCGCGCCAGCGCTGGCGTTGTGATTCCTGAAGGCGACCATCGACTGCTCCTGCGCTCCCGCGGCATGGGACGTCTCTGGTTAGATGGCGAGGTGATCGCTGAAACCTCGGGCGTCAAACGGTCTAGTCTCGGAGCGCATGGTCACGTCACGGATGTGGCGGAAGTGGAGGCTCCGAACCTGCGCTATCTCGGACCCGGCGACAAGGAGGTCGAGGTAGCTGTAAAAGGTGACGGGAAGCGTCATGCTATCGTTTTTGAAATGGTCGCAGGAAACGGAAGAGTTCGCACGACCCTTGGCGAGACCAGCGTGAGTCTGAGCAATGAGAATGGCGAGTTTGTCCTATTGTCCCCGGGCAAGCGAGAGGTGCCTCTCACCGACGATGGCTGGGTCAGCTATCGAAATGAACGCAGCATCCACTATCTCAAGCTCGATGCGCAGCGGCGTGCGGAAAAACGCAAAGCAAGTGGCGAGGATGACTATTGGAAAACACGTCATAGTGCCGCCCAGGAATTTGTCGCCGCAAAGCGAGCCGATTCCAGCGATGCAGAAAAGAAATCCGTCGACATACTCTTGTCGAAAGCTTGGCAAAAACACAACGCCCGGGCCGCCGCAGCGAAAGTTGCTGGCGGCGTCGATTACGAAAAAACGATCAAGCCGATCCTCGCTGACAACTGCTACCGTTGCCACGACGAGAAAACAAAGGGCGGGCTCAAGCTCAGTGATCGCAAGTCGGCGCTGGCGGGAGGCGATTCGGAGATTCCTGCAATCGTTCCTGGCAAGCCGGAGGAAAGTTTTCTTCTCGAATTGATTCATCCGAAAGAGGCTGGTGACGACATCATGCCACCGAAGGGTGATCCGCTTCCGGAGAAGGATCGTGAATTGATTGCGACATGGATTGCGGAGGGCGCGAGCTTTGTCGGTGCGGCTGAACAGATCGTGCCGACTGCTTTGACGTCCGACCTTGAGTTTTTGCGGCGCGTCACGCTCGACACCGTCGGGGTGGTGCCGAGCGCAGAAGAGATCGCAGCTTTTCAAAATGATCCGCCCGAGACACGGCGAACACAGGCCATTAATCGACTACTCGCTGATTCGCGCTGGGCGGACCATTGGACGGCTTACTGGCAGGATGTTCTGGCGGAAAATCCTAACATTCTCAAACCGAGCCTGAACAACACCGGTCCGTTTCGTTTCTGGATTCACGAGGCACTCAGCGACAACAAGGCAATGGATCGTTTCGTCACCGAACTGGTCATGATGGAGGGCAGCGAATACGGCGGAGGCTCCGCGGGATTTGGAATGGCGTCGCAAAACGACGTGCCGATGGCGGCGAAGGCTCACGTGCTCGGCACGGCTTTTCTCGGTGTCGAAATGAAGTGCGCGCGTTGCCACGATTCACCTTATCACGAAACAGTGCAGCGCGATCTTTTCGAGATCGCGGCGATGCTCAAGCGGGAAGCGATCAAACTTCCTGACAGTTCGTCTGTGCCCGCGAGCACCTTTGGAGACCGCGAACCACTCATCAAGATCACGCTGAAGCCGGGCGAGGAAATTGCACCTCAATGGCCGTTTGAAAACCTCGCTCCCGCTGGAGTTGAGGGAGTGGCACTACGCGACAAGGCGGATGCGCGCGAACGATTGGCCGCGACGATCACCGCTCCGCAAAACGAACGATTCGCTCAGGTCGTAGTCAATCGTCTATGGAAAAAGCTGATTGGCCACGGCTTCGTTGATCCGGTCGATGACTGGGAAGCTTCGCAGCCCTCGCATCCGGAGTTGCTGGAGTGGCTTGGCGAAGAACTGGTCGCGAGCGGCTACGATTTCAAGCACATCGCGCGTCTAATCATGAACTCGCAGGCTTACCAGCGGAAAACGCGACCACTGAAACCCGGGGCGACACCTGATTTCTCCGCACCCCTTCCCCGCCGGATGACAGCCGAGCAGGTCGTCGATTCGCTCTTTTCCGCCGTCGGGAAAAAACTCGATTCCGAAGAGCTCACTTTCGACGTGGACGGCACGCAGGTGGAAAAGGCGATGATCAGTCTTGGCTATCCGCGTCGCGCCTGGGAGTTTACTTCGCTTTCAAATGAGCGTGACCGACCCAGCCTGGCCATACCCAAAGCCCAGGTGATTGTCGATGTGCTGGAAAATTTCGGATGGCGAAGCTCACGGCAGGAGCCAAAAAGTGTGCGCGAGACGGATTCTAATGTTCGCCAGCCTGCCATCATTGCCAACGGCACTCTCGGTCGCTGGGTGACCACCTTGAGCGACGATAGCGGCATAACCGAATTGGCGTTACGTAACAAACTGACGCTTGACCAACTGGCTGAGCAGGTCTTTCTCCGCCTCCTCACTCGCAAGCCGAATAGCGAGGAGCGAGTGACTGTCACCGAATTGTTGAGCGAGGGATTTTCTGATCGAGTGATTCCAGAAAGCGAGCGCCCTGCTACGAGAAAACGCGAACCGCTCAGGCACGTATCGTGGTCGAATCACCTTTCTGAAGAAGCAAACAGCATCAAAATTGAGATGGAGCGACGCGCCCGCGAAGGCGAACCGCCAACCCTGGCCCTGCAGGCGCATTGGCGCGAGCGACTCGAAGACGTGGTCTGGGCGACATTGAATTCACCGGAATTTGTCTATTTGCCCTGACGAAATTCCTAACCGAACTACCGAATATGAAGCGTAGAAATTTTCTTCAAAGTGCCGGCGCTGGCTTATTGGGCTCATCGGCATCCACACCACTGTTTGCCAACGATGGCTCACATTCCTTTCCCAAAGGAAAAGTCGAACACGTCATTCACATCTGGCTCGGCGGCGGTGCTGCGCAAGTCGACACTTGGGATCCGAAAGCAATGGGCGACCCCAAGGCGAAAAAGGCCGGCAGCTATTACCCAAGCATTGATACCGCCGTGCCGGGCGTTCAAGTATGCCAGCATCTTTCCCGCTGTGCGAAAGTCATGGATCGTATCACGGCGGTGCGGACAATTCATCACGACGTTATCGACGAGCACGCTGCAGCTTCGAACCGGATGCACACAGGGCGAAACGTCAGCGGCACGACGGTGTATCCTTCGCTTGGTTCCGCTGTCGTTCACGAGCGTGGTCCTGTCGCGGAAGGCGTGCCCGGCTACGTTGTTATCGGCTATCCAAATTTTTCCCGGGGACCGGGTTTTCTCGGGGCCAAAGCCGGATTTCTCTACCTGCTCGATACGGCTGCAGGACCAGCCGGCCTGAAGCGCCCGGATCACATCACCGGCACCCGCCAAGAGCGTCGGGAGAAGTTGCTCACCCAACTTCGTGGCAGCGCAAAACAACAGCGCGGCTCAGCCGTTTCCGAATACGATACCGCGCTGGAAGAGAGCCTCGACCTCGCCGGGCCAAAGTTCATGAGCGTCTTCGATCTTGAGAAAGAAAAGGCAGATCTGCGAAATTCTTACGGCGATGAATTCGGACAGCGCTGCCTGCTCGCCCGGCGGCTTATCCAGCGCGGAGTACGCTTCATCGAGGTCTCGCACAACCTCAACTTCGTGAACGGCACAGGATGGGACACGCACAACGAAGGCCAACTCAAGCAGCATCTCCTCATCGAAGAACTCGACCGGGCGATGTCGACTTTGATCACTGATCTCGAAGCACACAAGCTACTCGACAAAACGCTCATCGTAGTCAACACCGAGTTCGGTCGGCCATCCGCCTTCGACGGGCGTGGCGGTCGCAATCACCAGGGCAGTGCATTCACCCTTGTCCTCGCGGGCGGCGGATTGAACCATTGCGGAGCCTATGGCGTGACTGATGAACTCAGCAAGAAGATCGTCGAAAATCCGGTCGGAGTTCCCGATCTTTTTGCAACGGTGCACAGTGCTCTCGGAATCAATCCGGCCAAGGAACTCTATGACGGTGACCGCCCCGTCCCAATCACAGATCGTGGACAACCGATCAGGGCCTTGTTCTAATACCTGCCGCCATTTTAAGGCTGATGTGCAGCCGTCGCTCTTTCTGACGAAAAAGATTCAGCTTGGGCTGGACAGGATTGCTAAACTTTGGCTCACCGGTGAGCAGTTGCATGGCTCTACCGACGAGCTTGAAGCCGTCACCGGAATACTTTTGCTTGGCTGTCGGATTCAGCGTTTCGATTCCGTTAAAGAAGACATGATCGAACCACACATTGCCGACGCCACACCAGCTCCCGTGACCCTTTAGACTACTCTGGTGACTCATGCATTGGCGAAAGGTCGGGCTATGCTCGGGGTATTTGGCAAACTCTGGAAACACCGTGGAAACCGATTGATCCAGAGCGAACAGGGCCGCATCGAGAAAACGCACGGTGAGAATTTCGGCAATGGAACAGGAGCTTGAGAAACTGGGTCAACCAAGGTGAAAATCTCGGTGTCCGAAGGAGCTAATCACGCGACGGCCTCGGGGCACCTCAAGGATGAGCCGGGTCTGTGAGAGTGGTTGTTTTCGCGGAAACGCAAATAAGCTGACGGTGGAAAAGACCTCTGTTCGAAGAACCCTTGGAGATGTCAGATTGTGGCAGCGGAGTGATTGTTTTTCATGCTTGCCCGCATCAGGGTGAAAACTTCGCAATTCGCGTTTCCACATCCTCACTGAATCGGCGAATCACATCTGTCGTGAACGCAATTGGATCGATCGAAGGATCCGCTACCAGCGGGGTGAGGTCCATCGCAAAGGAAAGCTGATCAGCTTCGTCGGTTGCATGACTTTCAAAAAAAGTAGCGTTGGCCCTGCGTCTTCCGAGCGTCGCGATGTCATAGCGTTTTCCGCCGGCAATCTGGGAATCAAATATCCCATTGAGAGCCATAGCTAGATTCTCGTGTCCCGACACGTCGAGGGCGACCTTCTCGGAATCATTCATCCAATCGAGACCGCGCCATACCTCACAGCCAAGAACTTTTTCCGGACGATCCTCTTCTGGCAGGGCACGCATTGCCTGAATTGCGGCGAGCACAACGGCAATGTGGGTATCATGCTTGTCAGCGAGATTGTGAGTGTAGACCACCCTAGGACGACAGATTCTGAGAATGGTTTCCAGCTCTTTGGCGAGAGAGTCATCCGCCGGATCCTTGATCTCAGCGCTCGGATAAGCCAGCTGCCATATCGCCGCAAAATGCCCCACTTGAGCGGCGTCATTCTGTTCCTGAACTCGGACCTTTTTCATGTCCTCATTGCTCATGTCGGCATACGGTCCCGAGCGTGGGCTTCCACCTCCATCCGTGCAAGTGACCCCGCCAAACCACTCGGACTCGCTGTGATAACAATTCAGGATCCCGTGAAAAGCCATGAACTCGAGATCATCCTGGTGAGCACCGATTCCGAGATGAGTGATTCTGGAAAGCGATTCCGGTTCTGGAACGGAATCAGGAATGAAAAGTTGCGCGGCAGATTGATTGAGCTTCATCTCTCCTAACATTTCACTATTTTATCGCTGGGAGACTCGCGGCGGCTACGGCCTGACCGTGTCTCTTTTCTTTTTCTCCGGGAGTCCGGAAACAAATCGACTCAGCGAGTTCCGGAAATTCGATCTTGAGGACTTCCTTTGCTTCTCTCAGCAGGATATCCCCTCCTCTACCTGAAGTCACTCTTCCCAGCGCCAGTACCTGATGAATTTTATAAAAGTCCGCGTAATGAGCTACGGCATAGCCAAAATACCGCCCGATCGATTCAAAAATCTGTTCACTGATCTTGTCTCCAGCCTCGGTCCGTTTTTGAACTTCTTTGAGCCGTTCCGGAAAACCAACATCCTCCGAAAAATCGAATCCGCGTTTTGGAGTGGCAAGTCGTGCCACCCCCTGCTGGCAAAGATACTGCGCTCCAACGCCCACGCCACCAGACCACTCATCAGCAGGAGCGTCGACCCGGTAGTCGATCGGGGCGAAAGCGAGTTCATTCAACCAGGTCGTGATGGTGCCTTCCGGCGTCACGTAACCAACTGCCTCACTTGTTCCCATTGCCACTCCCAGCACACCGGTGTCGCCACTGGCCATCGAACCAGCCAGGGCTGTGACCTCTCCGTCGTTCACAATTTCAAAAGGCACCCCGCCCCACTTTTCCTGAATTCCGAAAAACAACCTTCTCACCTGGCTATCAAAGACATCTACCGGTATGCCTCGAAACAGTGATCCAACCCGTGCTTCGTTGTGCACGTAGATCCCCGCTGCGCTTCCCCCGATCGCATCGACCCGCGGAAGATGCTCGGCGGCCCGCTCGAGGCTGTGCTGAATCCCGTCGAGATGATATTGAGGATCGCTCTGAAAATAAGGATCCCATTCGACCTCCTCCGAAAAAACGACATCCCCGTCAATTACGGCGGCACATTTTCGATCGCTTCCTCCCAAATCGAATCCGATGCGGCATCCATCGAGATGCCCGCCGAGCGACATCACGGATTCATTCGCAGCTGGCAGTTCACCCACCGTTTCCACCACCACGATTTCGAAGGTCTGCCGATACGCCTTTGTCCCCATGAAATCCGTGTCAAAAGCCCGGGCTCCATCCGCCTTGTAAAGTTCCGCAATCTGATTCGATAGATCCGGGTCTCCACCCAGGTAGACTCGGAAACCACCCCGTTGCCACAGCAGGAACTTTACGAGCCGTTCCACGTAACGAAAATTCAACTGCTTCGATTCTGGATCTCCTTCGGGAAGGAGCGCTGTCTCATAAACAGACACAGTTCCATCCGGCTGTTCGAGAGCGATTCCCAGCGGAAGCCCCTCAGATGGAGAGTCCTGAACAGCTTGGCGAAAAGAGCGATTCCAAAGCGCTGCCGGGATAAACTGAGGGTCCAGAGGAGGAGGGCATTTCGGGTGAACCGTCATGGTAAATTATGAGTGAGAAATCGTGTAAAACAAAGCTGTCAAGCTACTCTGCATCCAGCACCGGAAAAGGAAAATCTGCCGAGGGAAATCGCTCCCTTTTCAGCAACTCTTCAGCTCGCGCCACAACGTCCGGATGCTGGTCCGCCACGTCCTTCGACTCGCCGATATCGCTATCCAGATTATACAGCTCCAGCTTACCGGGCTTGGCATCTGATCCTCCCTGCGCGCTGCGACCATTCGCCTTCAAGGCGAAGCCAGGAGCACCTTTCTTCCCCATCATATTCTGCTTGATTGCCTTCCATTTTCCGCCATCGAACCACACCGCCTGCTGTCCTCCGTAGGCAGGAAATTCCCGGTAGAGAAAATCGCGCCCGCCACTTCCCTTCTTGGCTTTCCCGAGCAGAACCGGGGCAAGGCTCACACCGTCCACTCCCGCCGGGACTTCCGTCTCGACGCCGGTCAATTCAAGCAAGGTCGGAAGCCAATCCTCGAATCCTGTCAGCACATCCGACTCGCTGCCCGCCGCGATTTTGTCGGGCCAACGCACGAGCAGTGGCACTCGAATTCCCCCTTCATAGAGAGACCCTTTCAAACCGCGTAACGGACCTACGCTTTCAAAAAACTCAAAATCAACCTCCGGCAAATAGGTGGCTCCGTTGTCACTTGTGAAAACCACAATCGTATTTTCCCGCAAGCCCAGCTCATCGAGAAGATCGAGCACGCGGCCGACATAGGTATCCATCTGCGTGATGAATGCAGCATAGCCCGCCCGCGGCGTGTGATGCGGCGTGTAACTACGTCTTTCGCGACCCGTGAACGGAGTCTCCTTCCAACCCTCTTTGTGATACTCCTCGAGATTTTCGTCCGGCACCATCAAGGCCAGGTGCGGAATGATCGTCGGATAGTAGCAGAAAAAGGGTCCGTCCTTGCTGTCGCGAATGAACTTGAGCGCCTGTTCGTTGATCCGATCCGGCGCATAGTCCTGTCCCTTGAAGATTGCGTAGCTCCCAGGATCGTTCTCATCGAGTTCCGGCGGCAACTTCGCGTGTCCCGGAATCGGCGGATCATTGTTCAACGGAAACAACTCGTTGTCGCTCCACAGGGTTGCCGGGTAAAAACTGTGCGCGTGCGCCTGGCAGTTGTATCCGAAAAATCGATTGAACCCTTTCTTCAAGGGATTGCCCGTCGACTCCGTATTTCCGAGCCCCCATTTTCCGAAAGCGCCACTCACATACCCTTCCTGCTCAAGAAGTGAAGCGATGGTTTCCTCCCCCGCAGGCAAGGGAAACTGGCCCTCCGGCTTTATGCCCCGGTTGTTGCGCACGGTGGCATGTCCCGGATGCTTTCCTGTCATCAACACGCAGCGCGACGGAGCGCAGACCGCGTTTCCCGAATAGGCCTGCGTAAACTTCATTCCGTCTTTCGCGATCGAGTCCACCCGCGGCGTTCTGATCTTCGTCTGCCCGTAGCAACCCAGTTCGTTCCACCCCAAGTCGTCGGTGAGAATAAACACCACGTTCGGTTTTGTCTCCGCAGCAGTATGCGTAGAAACAACGAACGATCCCGCGAGAGCAGTAAGAATAACGCCAAAATTTCGAATTCTCATGCAAGGGAAGTAACATGCCGCAACTTTCACAGCAACCTCAGGTTCACCTCTCTTGCGCCACCTTGGGGAGTCAGATTCTCTGAATGCGGTCTGAAATTGACGGGGCAACCCGCCGTTTGATCTAATTCTACCCCTGCAAAGAAACGACTTCTGATTCTATCCCTGTTATTTGTTCGCGTCAGGACCGCCGCCCATTTTGATACAAGCACCGGAGAGCAATTTGCGATCAGAAATTTACAAAGTGGATAACGCAACAGTTTTGTCCCGGCTTACGGCATCTTGAACCTGCCCTGCTCTTCATCGAACTGCGTCTGCAATTATCGGATCTAGAGTTCGTTTTCGATGTATCACCTGCAAACCGCGCTGCACCAACCGCGTTGCCTATCGCCAAGTGTGCAAGGCAGTCTCTTCCTACTCTTCGCGGAAAAAGTCGTCGTCAGGATCACCTGACTGGCCCAAGGGACGCGGTCCGGGGGCTTCCTTTTTCTGGAGGGCTCGACGCAGCTTCTTGAGTGCAATGTTCTGAAGCTGGCGTATTCGCTCGCGAGTGACGCCGAATTCCTGCCCCACCTCTTCGAGAGTTTTCGGTTTTTGGCCGCCCAGGCCAAATCGGGCATCGACGATTTTTCGCTCACGCTCGTCGAGAACCTCAAGGAGGTCGTCGAGTTGCATGTGCATATTCTTGTGGCTCAGGAGCTCCAGAGGAGTCTGCGCCTTCTCATCGCCGATAATCTCCCCGAACTGAGTGCTGTCATCGTCGCCAATAGGGGCATCAAGAGAGGCCGGGCGCAGAGCGGCAGACTTGAGCTGCGAAAGCTTTGCGCGGTCGATTCCAATCTCTTCAGACAGTTCTTCATCAGTAGGTTCGCGGCCAAGCTCTTCGCTGAGCACCATGGCAACACGGCGCATCTTTGAAATTTTGTCCACCATGTGGACGGGAAGACGGATTGTTTTGCTCTGATTTGCCAAAGCTCGCTTGATAGACTGCTTGATCCACCATGCCGCATAGGTGGAGAGTTTTCCGCCCTTGTTCGGGTCGAAGCGCTCGACCGCTTTCATCAGGCCGATATTACCCTCAGAAATAAGGTCGAGTAAAGGCAACCCATAGTTCGCGTAGTCTTGTGCGATTTTTACGACGAGACGCAAGTTTGCCTTGATCATGTGCGCACGAGCTTCCTTATCGCCATTTTTTATGCGATCAGCAAGTTGCACCTCTTCTTCGCGAGTCAGTAACGGAGTTTTCCCGATCTCCCGAAGGTAGATCTTGATGCCGCCATCCATTTCAAAATTTGCCATAATTTGTCGACCGAGATACTATACCCAATCTTGCGGGAGTGTATGCACTTTCTTGGGTCAAGAGCGACAAAATTTGTTCTAAATTGATACAATTTCATCTCGCCACCGGAAATGGAAACAAATCCTAGGAAAAAATCGATCGTCTACAAGCCAATTCAGGCCCTAGTTGTTTTTCGGAGCGCTCTTCAGCACTGCTATCATTTCGTTGATTGTCCTTTCTTTCGACCGCAGTAATTATGAAGAAGTCGCGATTAACACCTGGACGATCACCTCAATCCTTGCGGGCATTTTCTGCGGTGTTCATTTCACAGTAGCTTAACGTTCCATGCAGCCCAGGCTGAAGATCGTAATCGGAATCATTTCCGTAATTGCTTGCATCGCGGTGGCTGCCGCCCTCGGATTGGGAGGCTGCGCCCTGATTTTTGGATGAGAATCAGGAAAATGGGTTCAGTCGCCAGGCAAACCTTTCCTTCGTTTACTCGTCTCACCTTATTTCAGCGCGAAACAGAAACATTTTTGTCCAATAATCCGTCTTTCCGTGGACCTGTAATGGAAGTTACTTTTTCCTCCATGCCCACTACGGACAAAAACGACGCCCACGAGCGCTTCACCCGCCTGCTCCTTGAGAGCGAGCCGGTGATGCTGCGCTCGATTCTGGTCTTGGTTCCGCATCGGGCCGATGCTCGGGAAATTCTCCAGGAAACGGCGGTGGCACTGTGGCGGCAGTTTGAGAACTACGATCCTGCACGCCCTTTTCTCAACTGGGCGATGGGCTTCGCCCGCATCGAGACTCGACGCTTCCTCTCACGGGAATCGCGAAGCGCTCAACTCTCCGAGAAAGCCATGGAAGCCCTCGAACAGGAAATGCAGGGCACCAGCGAATTTGACTCTGCCCTCAAAAGGCACCTCGCCACCTGCCTCGGCAAACTCAGCGAAAAGGCGCAGCGTCAGGTCAAAGGCTACTACCTGGAGGGCCACACTCCGCAAACCCTTTCTCAACGCGAAGGCCGCACGGTCGAAGCGATTTACAAAACGATCCAGCGCGCCCGCAGCGAGCTGCAGGCGTGCATTGAACGACAAATGAAATCCGAACTGGCATGACAGACGCAATCGATTGGCAAGAACTCATTCAGAAACACCTCGACGGACAAACCTCCGAACAAGAAGCCGCCGCGCTCTCGGAGCAGATCGTGAACAACGACGCCGTTAGATCCGACTATCTCAAGGCCGCCAACCTCCACGGTGCCCTCGGTGATGAAACTCTCGAACTGGAGGAAACCATCCCTTTCACTCAAGCGGAACCGAAGAAGGATCGCCGCCTCCGATCCGTTACCTGGCCTCGGCAACTCGCTGCCGCCATCGTCACCGGGCTTTTCGTGGGACTCACGGGAATTGGCGTGGTCTGGGCCATGAACTCTCCGAGATCGGAGGCGAGTTCTGTCCCCATTGCGAACGGAGATTTTCAGTCCCTGTCAGGCCCTGTGGAATCGGGCTTCCCGAATCGATTCGGCTACTGGAGCGGCAATCCCGCGGAGATTGTGGAGGTAAGCGATGGTAATCAATCCCTCCGCTTTCTGGAAACCGGTAACGTCATGGGCACTCCGGGAGGCAGGGCTAAGAACTGTTCGGTTTTTCAACTGGTCGATCTCACCTCCCTCCAGCAGCAACTGGGCGCTGATCGTTCCAAATCTCAAATTACGTTGGATCTCAGTGCGCAATTTTATCGCGAAGCGGCTCCCAATGATGCGGACCTTCCAAATCTCGATGTGGCTGTTCGAATCTATCTCTTCCAGGGAGAACCGGAGTTCGTCAGCAACATTTGGCCCGACGCGGGACGTGAGGCCGATGCCGTGGGCAAGAAACACTTCAGATTGGCCCCGGGCGATGAGGCCTCCACCATCTCCACCTCGTGCCTCCTGAACCCGGACGTGACCTTTGCTCTCATCGCCGTCTCGGCCAATGCGCGCACTGGCGGAACTACTCCCATTCCGTTGGGCGGTTATTTCGTGGATGACGTCCAACTGACCGCGATCAAGCAGCCGATCCTTCCTGTGCGTTTCGTGAAGTGAGCGTCATTGACTTC
>Ga0255776_10000636_pt1 | contig 39993 bp, 40 predicted proteins | sample 071ome_19_FD_179974 | JGI IMG/M metagenome (GOLD analysis project Ga0255776, IMG submission 179974) | Coastal salt marsh microbial communities from the Groves Creek Marsh, Skidaway Island, Georgia - 071413AT metaG (version 2) | ecosystem: Environmental > Aquatic > Marine > Intertidal zone >... | reverse complement strand
GTGGGGCAGCCATCGACACCGACGAAGCGCATCAACTCGATGCTCGTCGCAGTTCGACGGCATCGGTTTCGTCCCGAGTACCAGGATCGGCCGAGAGTTGCGGACTCGTCATCGACCGAAGTCTCGCGTGTCGGCTGACGTTGCGCTGTGCTGACTACGCTTTGGCCCATGGCCGCTCCCTCTCGCGTTCCCACCAGCCCGACGCAGCGCAAGCACTACTCGTCCCCACCCCGGCGATCGGGGTCGTGGCGGGCGGAGCGGCCCGGCGAGACCATCGGGGCGGCGCATCCGACTGGCCGAGCGCTCGGGAATCCCGGTCCCGACCAGGGCTATGTCCTGGCGTTGGCCCAGGACCTCAAAGCCGAACTGGTGCTGGCACCGGGTGAGCACGTGGCTGATGTCGTGACCGGGGCGTGTGCGGTTGCGCTTCGTCGAGCCTCGATGTTCGGTCGGGGCCCCATGCGTGAAGACCTCGAGATGGCGCTCACGCTGTACGGCTTCCTCGGTGAAGCAGCTCCTGAACTGGTGGCAATGCGACGGAAGCTCTTCGCTGAGGTCCATCACACGACGGTGCACTACTTCGCCGGGCGTGAGATTGCGGACCGGGTCGACGCCGACATGCTGAAGGGTCGCGTCGAGCAGGCCAAGCGGGCGGTCGAGCGGGACTGGCGTTCCGCCTTCGGTGGCGACCAGTAGGCCGGTAACCTCGCGGCGGTGACACCTCGGGTTCGTTTCGCTCCTGCGCCAACCGGATTTCTGCACGTCGGCTCTGCGCGCTCTGCGCTGTTCAACTGGCTGTATGCCCGCAACACCGGCGGGACCATGGTGCTTCGGGTGGAAGACACCGATGCGTCGAAAAAGACGCAGGAGTTTGTCGACGCAATCGTCGAGCCGTTGCAGTGGCTCGGCCTCGACTGGGACGAGGGACCCTATTTCCAGAGCGAGCGACTCGAGCAGCACGCTGCTGCAGTGCAACAACTCGTCGACTCGGGGCACGCCTACTTCTGCGATCTGAGTCGTGACGAGATCGACCGCAAAGCCGAGGAGGCCGGCCTGCCGCCCGGGTACCACGGGTGGTCCCGAGACCGTGGTGTCTCCGACGGTCCGGGTGTTGTCGTCCGGTTCCGGTCGCCCGACGAGGGCTCGACCGTGATCGACGACAAGATCCGCGGGCGGGTCGAGGTGAAACACGCAACCGTCGAGGACTTCGTGATTCGGCGTGGTGATGGCTCTCCGGTTTTTCTCATCGCAAACGCAGTCGACGACTACGAGATGGGGATCACCCATGTGATCCGGGGCGAGGATCTGCTCAACACCGCCCCGAAGGTCAAGCTGTTGTGGGATGCGCTCGGCTACGGCGAGCCTCCGACCTACGCCCACCTCCCGTTGCTCACCAACGATCAGGGAAAGAAACTCTCGAAGCGACGCGACTCGGTTGCCTTGGGTGCGTTTCGTGACGAGGGCTATCTGCCGGAAGCGATGGTCAACTATCTGGCCCTGCTGGGGTGGGGTCCGGCCGATGAGGTCGAAGTCCGTCCGCTCGCCGAAATCGTCGAACTGTTCAGCCTCGAGGCGGTCAACAAGGCGCCGGCGATGTTCGACGTCAAGAAGCTCGACCACATCAACGGCGAGTACATCAAGGCGCTTTCACCGACTGCCTTTGCTGCGGCGGCCGAACCGTGGTTGACCGGGCACGACACGCCATGGAAGGCCGAGGCCTATCGGCCCGAGGTCGTCGAAGCGCTTGCGCCGGAGGTGCAGCAGCGGGTCGTGAAACTCAGCGAGGTGACCGACTGGCTTGCGTGGTTGTTCGAAGCTCCCCTTGACTACGACGAGAAGAGTTGGACGAAGGCGATGGTCAAGGGTCGTGCCGCCGACCGGGTCCTCGATGGGGTGATCGACGGGCTCGAGACGGTTGATTTCGACGATCCAGAAGCGATCGAGGCCGTGGTGATGGGGGTCGGCAACGACCTCACGTCCGAGCTCGAGACGAGAGTTCTTTCCCAAGCACCGGTTCGTGTTGCGCTGACCGGTGGGGGAGCGGGCATCCCGCTCTGGCGGGCGATGTCGCTGCTCGGTCGCAACGAGTGCCTCCACCGTCTCCGAGCTGCCCGAGCCCGGCTCGGTTGACGTGGTGCAGCTGCGCAGCCTGCTGATGCGGTTGCGTTCTCCCAGGGCGCTCCTCGTCGTCGCTGCGGTCGGTATCACCTATGTCGGCTTCAACTTTGTGAACGTGCTTGTCGCCTCGGGAGCCGACCAGCGCACTCCGGTCGATGCGATTGTCGTGCTTGGGGCGGCGCAGTACGACGGTGATCCGTCACCGGTCTTTCAGCAGCGACTCGATCATGCCTATGCGCTGTGGAGCGACGGCACTGCGCCGCTGGTCGTCACGACCGGTTCCAATCAGCCGGGTGATCGGGTGACGGAGGGGTTCGCTGGATTCGAGTACCTGCGTTTCAAAGGCGTGCCTGAAGAGGCGCTGTTGATCATCACCGACGGGTCGTCGACCTGGGAGCAGCTTGCAGCGACGGCCCGTCAGCTCCGCCAACTCGACGTTGCCTCGGTGGTACTGGTGTCCGACCCCTACCACGCCCTTCGTCTCACGCAGATCGCCGACGAGATCGGCCTCGAGGCGTCGGTTTCGTCGACCGAAAGTGCAACGTCGATCCGCAATCTGATCAGGGAAACGGGGGCGGTGAGCCTGGGCCGGGTGCTGGGCTACCGACGGGTCGACAACTGGATCGGAGGGGTCGGCTGACGCCGCCGGAACAGATATCGTTTCCCCTGCCCTTCGCGGGCCATCCTTCGGGGATGGTGTAATTGGTAACACATCTGGTTCTGGTCCAGACATTGGGGGTTCAAGTCCTCCTCCCCGAGCTGACAACGGCGCCCTCCGGGGCGCCGTTTCGCGTTGTCGCGTGTTCACAGTTTCCTCACCTCGGGCTCACGACGGCCTCACCTGCGCTGCCGAAGGTGGAGGTATGACGCAATACACGATCGGCGCATCGGTGTTGCTAGTGGCGGTGTTCGGTTTCGGCATCGTCGACCGCGGGCCGTTCTCGGACTCGGCGGTCGACTTCGGCACCGAGGAGCGATTCCTCCCCACCGAGCGGTCGACAACAACGGCGCCGTCAACAGCAGAGCCAATGCATCCGACGACGCCTGTGGCGTTCGCGCCATCGACGGTGGTACCGGAGCAGCCGATGTCGCGCTCCACACCTGCGGCGAGCAACGGCTCGGCTCGGGTTCGGATCTCTCGCGACGGGACACCGATGTTCGCAGGTGATTTCGCTGATCCCGATGTGGTTGCCTTCGGCGGTTCCTTCTTTGCGTTCGCCACCAACACCATGTTCATGAACGTGCCGGTGTTGAGCACCGAGTCCGGTGGTGTTCACGGAGATGCGCTACCGGTGCTGCCGGCGTGGAGCGAGCCACACCATGTGTGGGCGCCCTCGGTCACCGAGGTCGGCGATCACTGGCTGTTGCACTACACGACTCGTCATTCTGGCAGTGGCCGACAGTGCATTTCGGTAGCAGTGGGCGATCATCCGGCTGGCCCGTTTCTCGACGAGTCGACCGAACCGCTGGTCTGTGCACTCGATCAGGGCGGAGCGATCGACCCGAGCGTGGTGTTCGACGGTGAGGCCCCGCACCTGTTGTGGAAATCTGACGGCAACTGCTGCGGGCTCCCGACGGTCGTGTACAGCCAGCCACTGTCGAGCGATGGCCTCGCGTTGGCTGGGAGCCCCATCGAGTTGCTTCGAAACGACCTGTCGTGGGAGCGAGACGTGATCGAAGGCCCCTCGATGATCGAGGTGGGGGACACGTGGTGGCTCTTCTACTCGGCAAACCGGTGGGATCATGCGGACTATGCGGTTGGTCTTGCCGAGTGCCAGTCGGTGGTTGGACCATGCGAGAAGCAACCGAACCCATGGCTCGAGTCGACCGACTCCGTTGCGGGGCCGGGTGGGCTCGAAGTGGTCAGACTCCCGGATCGGGCCGCTGATCTCGTCGTGTTCCACGGGTGGGTCGACGGTGAGGTCGGCTACCCGGAGGGTGCACGGGCGCTGTTCGTTCATCTCGTCCGCTGGTCGAGGAACGGACCCGACCTTGTCGTCCCCGCCAGCGGGGGATCCTGAACGACGCAGGAGTACCGTCGGGGTATGAATGCACCCGCAGTAAACGAGAACATGGAGTACCGGCGCCTTGGCGCCACCGGCCTGAAAGTCAGCGTGCTGTCCTTCGGGAGCTGGGTCACGTTCGACACCCAGCTCGACGACGGTCTTGCTGTGGAGTGCATGGCCGCAGCTGGTGATGCGGGCTGCAACTTCTTCGACAACGCCGAGGCGTATGCCGGTGGGGCCTCAGAAGAAATCATGGGCCGGGCGTTCGCTCGCCTCGGCTGGCCCCGCTGGTCGTACGTGCTGACCACCAAGGCGTATTGGGGCATCCATCGGGGCGTGCCCAACATGCATCTCACCCTCAACCGCAAATACCTGCTGCAGTCGATCGAAGGATCGCTCGAGCGGTTCGGTACCGACTTCGTCGACGTCTTCTACTGCCACCGTGCCGACCCGGAAACGCCGATGGAAGAGGTGGTGTTCACGATGAGCGAGATCGTCTCGTCGGGGAAGGCCAACTACTGGGGAACCAGCGAATGGACGGTCGATCAGGTTCGTGAGGCCATGGCGATTGCAGAGAAGTACGGCCTCCACAAGCCCGTCACCGAGCAGAGCCAGTACAACCTGCTCGAGCGGCGCATCGACGCCGAATTCGCCGGCCTGGTCGAAGAAACCGGTTACGGCAACACCATCTGGAGTCCGCTCGCATCTGGTCTGCTCACCGGCAAATACCGCGACGGTGTCCCCGACGACTCTCGCGCCGCCCTCGATGGGTACGGCTGGCTCGCCGAACGCATGTCCGATGCTGCCACGATCGCGAAGGTCGAGAACCTGCGACCCATCGCCGAACGTCTCGACTGTTCGATGGCGCAGCTTGCGTTGGCGTGGTGCACACTCAGCCCCAATGTGTCGACTGTGATCACCGGCGCGTCGCGGGTCGAGCAGGTCGTCGCCAACTTCGAGTCCCTGGACGTGATTGCGAGGATCACGCCGGAGGTCAAGGCCGATATCGAAGCGGCGGTCGCCTGAGGCACGGGGCCGGTTGGGCAGCCCCAGCCGCATCGCTACACTCAGCGGGCCGACCACTCCGGTGGTTCGAACTCGCCCCGTTCGTCTAGCGGCCTAGGACGCCACCCTCTCAAGGTGGTAGCACGGGTTCAAATCCCGTACGGGGTACGCACTGTGCGCTCGAACGACTCGAACGACACGGATCGCGGCGCACGACTGCCGACAGTTCCAGCTCGATCGGGGAGCCTGCGAGGTACCCACCGCCTGGAGCGGAGCCGCCCTGTCGGCGAGTGTCGTGGGAAGGTTGGGTCCATTCCCCTCCCGATCGTCACTCCGCACATCGGGGCTAGTGTGCGCGGGCGATGATCGGCGCCGACGGGGACCGCAGCGGATGTGGGAGCGGCGATGACATGTTGACCACCCTCGAGGCGCAGATCGAACGTGTCGGCACCAGGGGTTGGTTCGCGCTGCTCACGATCGTTGCCGCGGCGCGAGCACCCCACGTGCTGCTCAACGGCCGCTTCTGGGCCGAGGAGGGAACGATCCACTTCGCCCACGCCATCACCGAAGGTGGAATCGGCGGGTTGACGTTCATCGATCAACGGGCGGGTTACCTCAACATCGTTCCGAACGTCGGGACCTGGCTCGCGTCGCTGGTGCCACTGTCGGTCGCCCCACTTGTCACGACCTGGATGGCGTTTCTCATCATCGTGGGTCTCCTCTGGATCACCCTTGCGTGGCAAAGCGAACTGTTGCCCACGCCGACAGCTCGAGTGGTCGCGGCCGGGTTGCTCCTCTTCGGTCCGGCTGCCCACCCCGAGGTGTGGAGCAACACGATCAACTCCCAGACCTATCTCGGGATCCTTGGCCTGGTACTTGTGTTTGCTCGGCTCGACTGCCTGTCACACCGTCAGTTCGCGGCGAGCGTTGCGGCCCTGGGCTGTGCAGCGCTGGCCGGGTTGTACACCGCTGTCCTGACTCCGCTCTTCTGGTGGCAGGCGTATCGCGACCGCACCCGCCGGCGCCTCGTTCACGCTGCCGTGATCTCGAGTGCAACAGCGTTTCAGGCCATCATCGTGCTGCTGTCTCGCACCTCGGGCAGTCTCGAGGAGACAAAGCTCACCCTGCCCGGCCCGGCCGAACTGTTCGCCACCGTCGGGACCCTGCACGTCACCCCGATTGTGATGGGCCGATCGGTGAGCGCCGACCTTGCCGACAAGATACTGGTGGGTCGCAGCATCGCCTGGGTGCTGGCAGTGGGAGTGATGGGGGTCATCGTTGCTGGAGCTATCGCTGTGGCCGTGCGCAGCGGATCTCGTCATGTGCTGTTCGTGCTCGGCACAGCATTTGCCCTCACCGAACTTCTCGTGCAACTGGGCGCATGGGGCATCGCCAACAGCCGCTACGCAGTGCTTCCCCTTGCGATCACATCGTTGTTGCTTGCCCACGGACTCACCACCGCCACGTCGCCGATGAGCCGGACCGTCGTCGTCACCCTGATCACCGTCGCCCTCGTGGTAGGGGCGGCGGAGTTCTGGACCGAAAGGCGGCTTGCGCTCGACTGCGTCGGGTGTCCTGACTGGCAGGCAGAGATCGATGCCTGGGAGGTGGATCCCAGCGACGAGCTGGAGATTTGGCCGTACCCGCCGTGGCCGTACGCTCCTTGGACCGTCGATTTGCCGGCCGGGTGATCGTCGAACGCCTGGGCCGTGGCGTTGGCTCGGCGTTGCAAACGTTTCGCAGGCAGGGCAGCACGCCGCGTAGGGTTTGCGCCGGTATGGGAGCCATCGGTGAGGTCGCACGTGCTCTTCGTCACCGGGGATGCACGCACGTGTTCGGGGTACCTGGCGGGGGTCCCAATCTCGAACTGATCGGCGAGTTGGAGCGCAACGGCATCGAGTTCGTACTGGCGCACGGTGAATCGGGCGCAGCGATGATGGCGTCGGCTCATGGTCTGACCACCGGCACGCTTTCAGCCGTCGTCGTCACTCGGGGACCAGGGGTTTCGAGTGTCGTGAATGGCGCTGCACAGGCCACGCTTGACCGCGCGCCGCTCGTCGTCATCACCGACACCGTCCCGATGTCGCAACGCGAACGGGTTGCCCATCAACGCTTCGACCAGCGCGCCGTGCTTCGCCCGGTGACCCTTCGAACCGCTCGGATCGGTGACGACGTCACTGCCGAGGAGATGGTGGACCTGCTGTCTTGCGTCGACGGTGGCCGGTCCGGCGCCGTGCATCTCGATCTCGACGCCGGTGCGTCAACCGACATCGATCCACCACGAAGCGTCGACCAGCCGATGACCGCTGCTGCAGCCGACGTGGTTCGGGTCCGCCTCGAGGGGTCGGAACACCCGGTCGTCATCACGGGGATCCATGCACCCGACAACCTTTCCGGCCCGCTCGAGTCGTTCGGTGCCCCAGTGCTCACCACCTATCAAGGGGCCGGCGCGCTGGCGGAGGGTCACCCGCTTCTCGCCGGCATGTTCACCAACGCAGAGCCGGAGCGTCAGCTCCTCGTCGATGCCGACATGGTTGTGCTGATCGGATTCGACGACGTGGAACCGATGCCCGGTCCCTGGCCCGGCACCGCCGAAGTCGTGGCCATCGATCCAGTCCCGACCAGTCATCGCTTTGCTCCGGTCTCGTGGGCCTACGTGGGTGAGCCGGCCGATGTCCTTCCCGAACGCAGGCCGAGTCACAGCGGCGCCCGCGAACATTTGCGGTCGGTTCGTGCGCGACTGTCCGATGCCGCTCGCCCACTCGGGCCGATCGAACTCGTACGATCCGCAGCAGAGGTCTGGCCCGATGACGGCATGGTCACTGTCGATGCCGGTGCGCATTTTCTCGCCGTGTTGCCGTTCTGGCCGGTCACCCGACGGCGACAACTCTTGATCTCCAACGGTCTCGCAACGATGGGCTACGCCCTGCCCGCTGCTATCGGCGCGTCGCTTGCCAGTCCGGATCGGTCGGTGCTGAGCCTCACCGGCGACGGTGGTCTCCAGATGATGCTGGCCGAACTCGAGACGCTTCAGCGCCTGCAGCTCCCTGTGTGTGTGACCGTCTTCAACGACTCCGAACTGACCCTCATCAAGCTGAAGCAGCGCGACGGCCAAGGGGACCAGCGGGCGATTCGCTACGGAGCCAGCAACTTCGCTGCGATCGCCGAAGGCTTCGGCATGTTGGCAACGGTCGTCGACAATGCCGAGAACCTGCACGAAGCCTTTCGGTCCGCGCTCGACGCCCGTGCCCCATATTTGATCGACGTGAGGATCGATCCGACGGAATATCGACACATCATGGCGGTGAGTCGCGGCTAGGGACGCATCGGTGCGTGGGACATCTGCAACCTGCGCGACTACGTTCACGAACACGAACGGACAACGAGAAGGGGTTCACATGGTTCAGGTCAACAAGTTCATCGACGTCTCCGCCGGGTTGGGTGCCGGGCAATTCGGGATCGGCGATCGCCAACAGATCACGTCGATCAGCGATCTTGACCCGACCTACAAGCAGCTGATGGACAAGCCCTACGCCTGCGTCATGGCGGTGATGGGCTCGGCTGGTCGTCCCAACCTCACGCCCATGTGGTTCGACTACGAAGGCGACAAGGTCCTGATCAACGTCGCCGAACATCGCAAGAAGACCCAGTGGATCCGCGACACGCCGCAGGTCACCATCGCCATCGTCAACCCGGAGAACATGTACCACTGGGTCTCGATGAAGGTCACGGTCGAACGCGAGATCAGTGAGGACGACCCGGTCGAGGGCGAACGCGTCACCGCACAGCTCAACCGGATCTGGCAGAAGTACATCGGCGAGGGAGACGAGTACGGCCTGCGCGATCCGTCGATCGACGAGCGTCGCGTCCTGTTTGAGTGCCGCGTCGACTCGATCGCAACCTTCGGCGTACCCGGCTGACCATCTCGACCTTGCAGCCCTCACGTGTGCTCGTGATCGGCGGCTCCATCGGCGGACTGACCGCTGCGTGTCTGCTCCGAGACGCCGGCCACGACGTCGAGATCCATGAGCGTGCTCCACGAGAGCTCGAGCAACGGGGAGCCGGAATCGGCTTTCTGCGGGCGTGTTCCCGCTACCTCGCAGAGCGGGCCGGCGTGGATCTGGACGAGATCTCGATCACGACCAGCGAGATCGTCTATCTCGACCGCGACGACACGGTGCTCCACCAGGCTGAGCACGCGTACCGGTTCAGTTCATGGAACACGGTGTACCGCCGACTGCTGGGGGCATTCGACGGCGATCGCTATCACCTCGACCGCACTGCCGTCGAGGTCCGCAACGACGAACGGGGAGCGTCCGTGGCGTTCGACGATGGCTCGGCGCTGAGCGCTGATCTCGTCGTTGCTGCTGATGGAATCGGCTCGACCGTGCGGGCGCAGCTCCTCCCCGACGCCAGGGCCGACTACAGCGGCTACGTGGCGTGGAGGGGCACTGTGTCCGAGGCCGATCTGCCGCCCGAGATCACCACGCGGCTCGCTGATGCGATCACGTACCACGTCTACGCCAACAGTCACATCCTCGTGTACCCGATCCCGTCTCTCGACGGTTCGGTCGAGAAGGGCGAACGGCTGCTCAACTTCGTCTGGTACCGCAATTACCTCGACGGTGGCGACCTTCGATCACTGCTGACCGATCACGACGGGGTCGTTCGGGACCTCTCGGTACCCCCCGGACTCGTCGCTCCCGAACACGTCGCCGAGTTGCGGGCCACGGCTGCGGCCCGGCTTCCCGCCACCATTGCTGCCGTCGTCGCTGCGGTGGAAGAGCCGTTCCTGCAGGTGGTCTACGACATCTCGATTTCCCGCATGCGGTTCGGGCGGGTCTGTCTCATCGGTGATGCGGCCTTTGCCGTTCGTCCTCATGCGGCGGCCGGCACCGCCAAGGCGGCAGAAGACGCATGGACACTCGACCGGCATCTGCGATCGGGCCGTGCCATCGACAGTGCACTTCAGCGGTGGGAGACCGAACAGCTTGCGCTCGGCCGAGACCTGCTCGATCGGACCCGCCGGATCGGTGCCCGGTCGCAGGTGTCGAGTACCTGGAAACCTGGCGACCCTGAACTGATCTTTGGGCTCCACGCACCCGGTGATCCGGAGCCGGCCAATGTCTGATCCGGGCCAGCAAGCCGAGGCGATGGCTGCGGCGGTCCGGGACCTGCTGGAGGACCTCGACGACGAGCAGCGCACGGCCGTCACCCACGCATTCGACGACGCCGAGCGGCTGCGCTGGTTCTACACACCGACCGATCACGGGGGCCTCGCCTTGAGCGACATGCGTTCCCGTCAGCATCGAATCGTGCACCGACTCCTCGCTGCTGCACTCAGTGAGGCCGGCCACACCACCGTGTCGACGATCATCGGTCTCGAGAACGTCCTCGACCGGGTCGAGGGCTTCGGCGTTTCCTACGGCCGCGAGCGTGGTCGCGATCCACTGCTCTACTGGCTTGCCGTCTTCGGTGACCCCGACTCGTCGGAGTGGTCGTGGCGATTCGGCGGCCATCACGTCTCGTTGCACTTCACGATCCGTGACGGCAGGGTTGCCTCCTCGACTCCTCTGTTTCTCGGTGCCGATCCGGCGTCGAGCACCTTGCTCGGTCCGCATCCTCTTCGGCCGCTGGCCGGAGCCGAAGATCTTGCCCGAGAGTTGTTGTTGTCACTTGACGACGAGTCGAGAGCGGCGGTTCATCTGTCGGCACAGGCCCCTGTCGACATTGTCGGGGCCAATCGAACGCAGTTGCAGGGCGGGGATTCGGTGCTTCGCCTCGACGAGATCTGGCGTGGTCGATTCGGTGACGAGACCGACGAGTATCTCCGCGCCGTGCACGACGCTGCGACGACGAACGCCGGATGGACCGACGAACATCAACAGGCGCTTGCCCTTTCTGCTCGACCGAAGGGTGCGCCGGTGACCCACACTGCTGCGCACCGTCGGCTGCTGCGCGACCTGTTGGGTTGCTACCTCGAACAGATCAACCCGACGCTCGCCGATGAGCAGTGGAAACGGGCCGAGCAGCACCTCGACGATCTCCACTTCTTGTGGGCCGGTGGAATCCATCCCGGTGAGCCGCACTACTACCGGCTGCAGGGAGGCAACCTGCTGATCGAGTACGACAACACCCAGCGTGACGTGAACCATGTGCACACTGTCTGGCGGGATCTGTCGATGGACTTCGGTGGAGATCCGCTGGCACAGCACTATGTCGACCATCACTGAGGGCGACGCTCGGCGCTGAGCGGGCGCGGACGACACAGAGGAGCGAGGGTGGTTCGGGTCGCATTCGTCGGAGCAGGGAGCACGGTCTTTGCTCGAAATCTGATCGGTGATCTGAACGCCTATCCCGAGCTGCGCGGCCGATTGAGCTTCTCGTTGCACGACATCGATGAGCAGCGGCTGCGGACGTCGGAGATCGTTGCCAATCGGATCGGTGCCGGCCTCGGTGTTTCGATGACCGTCGATGCAACGACGGATCGACGACAGGCGCTCGACGGGGCCGATTATGTGGTCACCATGTTCCAGGTTGGGGGATACCAGCCCTCGACGGTGCTCGATTTCGAGATTCCGGAGCGCTACGGGCTTCAACAGACCATTGCCGACACGCTGGGCATCGGCGGCATCATGCGGGGATTGCGAACTGCACCGGTTCTGATCGATGTGGCCAACGACATCAGCGAGGTGGCTGCTGATGCCGTGCTGTTGAACTATGCGAACCCGATGGCCATCAACATGTGGGCGCTGTCCGAGCTGGGACGGCATCCCGGCTACGGCCTGTGTCACTCCATCCCGCTGACCGCCGAACAGTTGGCTCACGATCTCGGGATTCCAGCCACCGAACTCGACTACACGGCGGCGGGCATCAACCACATGGCGTTCTACCTCGACCTCGAACATCAGGGGGCAGACGTCTACCCCGCACTGAAAATGCTGCACACGAGGCCCGCTGACGCCCCCGAACGAGGGGAGACGGGGTTGTCCGATGCTGTTCGCTACGAGGTGATGCGCCGGCTTGGGTACTTCGTGGCCGAGTCGAGTGAGCACTTTGCCGAGTACACCCCGTGGTTCATCAAGCGTGATCGGCCCGACCTCGTCGAAGAGTTCCGAATCCCACTGCGCGAGTACATCAGACGGTGCGAAGTGCAGAACGCCGAGTGGGAAGCGCTTCGCGCTCGGTTGGAGGACGAGTCCGAGGAACTGCACATTCCCGCCAGCAACGAATTCGCGCCGCAGATCATTCACAGCATCGAGACCGACACCGAACGGACCGTGTACACCAACGTGGCGAATCGGGGGTACATCGAGAACCTTCCCGACGGTTGCATCGTGGAGGTGCCGACGGTCGTCGACGGCACCGGACTTCACCCACAGCGCGTGGGTTCGCTGCCTCCCCAACTTGCTGCGACGATCCAGACGAATCTTGGCCCCCAAGCACTCACCGTGGAGGCACTCAAGACCGGCGAAAGATCGCACGTCTACCATGCTGCGATGCTCGACCCGCACACTGCCGCCGAGCTCGATCTCGAGCAGATCCACCGATTGGTCGATGATCTGCTCGAAGCGCACGGCCCGTACCTGCCTGCATTCCTGCAGTAGAACGTAGGCATACCGTTGTGAGCGATGGGACTGACCCGATGACCGAAGTGTCGGCGGAGAGGCGGGACGTGTTCGCCCCCGGACGGGTGAACCTGATCGGTGACCACACCGACTACACGGGTGGACTCGTTTTTCCTATGGCGATCAACCGTGGTGTGCGTATTAGCGGTGAGGTTGGCGGACACTGGGTCGAGGTGAGGTCTGACCGAGAACCTGTTGCGGCGCACTTCTCCGTGCCGGTCACCGATCCGGCTGGCATCGAACCGCGGTGGGCGCGGCATCTCGCCGGCGTTGCTGCGGAGATGGGCACCGCTGTCGGCTTTACCGGTCAACTGTCGTCCGATCTGCCGGTCGCCGGTCTTTCTTCCAGCGCTGCCGTGCAGGTCGCTGCGGCACTCATGTTGGGCCACGAAGGTTCGCCGCTCGAACGTGCGATGCTTTGCCAGGCTGCGGAGCATCGTGCAACCGGTGTGCCGTGCGGCATCATGGATCAGCTGACGATCGCGTCTGGGATCCCCGGTCATGCGCTCCTGATCGATTGCCACACGCTCGAGATCACCCCCCACCTCGTCCCCGACGACGTCGAGATCGTGATCGTGCACTCGGGACAGCATCGAGAACTTGTCGACTCCGAATACGCCACCCGTCGCGCCCAGTGCGAGGCGGCAGAGGAAGTCATCGGGCCTCTGCGGATTGCTTCGCTCGACGCCGTCGAAGATCTCGACGACCCCGTGTTGCGGGCCCGAGCCCGTCATGTCGTCACCGAGAACGAGCGAGTCGCGATCTTCGCCAAGGCACTCGCCACGGGCGACTACGCCGAGGCAGGGCAGCAGATGCTCGACTCTCATCGAAGCCTCGGTCATGACTTCGAGGTTTCAACATCGGTGCTCGACGCACTCGTCGACGAGCTCTCGACCGTTCCCGGTGTCTACGGCGCTCGACTCACGGGTGCGGGTTTCGGCGGGGCGGTGGTTGCGTTGACCCGGCCGGGTGCGCTCGACCGGGGCTTCGTCGCAACGGCATCTGCCGGAGCGAGCGTGCTGTGAATCGGCTGACGATGACCCACCACTTCACCCTGGACCGTCACCGATGACCGGAGCCGTTTCCGTCCGAACCGTGGGTCGACTGCCGTCGGGTGAGACGATCTCTGCCGTCGAACTGTCGAATGATTGCATGACGGTGACACTGCTCGATCTCGGCGCGACCCTCTGGACGTTGATGCCCTCGGGACACCCCTCGGCGGCCGGCGTCACGCTTGCGCACCGTGACCCTGTGGCGTACGCCGTCAACCGGCCCTACCTCGGGTGCACCGTGGGCCCAGTCGCAAACAGGATCGGGGGTTCCAGCTTCTCGATCGACGGGCATCGTCACGATCTCATCTCCAACGAAGGCAAGCATCACCTCCATGGGGGTCCAACCGGCTTCGGGCAGCGTCGCTGGGCGTTCGAGACCGATCCTGTCGAAACGGCAGTCCACTTCCGCCTTCATCGTTTCGACGGCGAAGGTGGCTACCCCGGCAACCTCGATGTCGAGGTCGTTTGGACGTTGCAGGCCAACCGGCTCCGCTTCGCCTGGTCGGCCTCGGCCGATCGAGCGACACCGGTTTCTCTCGCCAATCACACCTACTGGAATCTGGCCGGGACCGGCACGATCGAGGACCATCACCTCCGCCTCAATGCCGACGGGGTTGTGGATGTCGACAAGCAGCTCATCCCGACAGGGATCCTGAGGCCCACCCGCAGCAGCAGGTTCGACCTCGCCGATGGCCCACGAATCGGCGACGCCGTCCGGCGCATCGGCCTCGATGGTATCGACCATTGCTATGCGCTCTCTCCTGGAACCCAGGTGGGTCTCTACGACCCCCGGACTGGGCAGCACCTCACCGTCGAAACCTCGCTCCCCGGGGTGCAGGTGTACACCGGGCATCAACTCGACGGTTCACCCGAGCAGGGCGGCTTCGCGCCGATGGCGGGCCTGTGCCTCGAGACCCAGTTCTTTCCTGATGCGGTCAACCGCTCCTCGTTCATGAGTCCGCTGGTTCTCCCGAACGAGATCGTTCATCACTGGACCAACTACACGTTCCACTGACCGGGTTGGGCGGTGCCGAGAAATCCGCCAGCCAACCGTCGCGTTGTTCGCGGAATCTGACAGCTATGTTACGTTGCCGATGGTTGTCGTACGACCACGACCGACCGCTCAAGAAATGTTGCCGAATTGCCGAAGGAGTGTGTATGCAGTCGACGTCGATCAACGTGAAGATTCCATTCCTCTTGATTGGCGTTCTTGCGTTTGCGCCAGCGGTCAGCCTCGGTCTGACCGGCGCTGGTAGTTTCGCCAGTCCCTGGCTCATCGCCTCCGTCATGATTGCGTCAGGCGTGCTGTGCACCGTTGCTGCGAGTCTCGCCCTGCAGGCGTCCGTGCGTGTCGGGTTCGTCGAGAATGCCTTGGTGGCGGGAGCGCTGGTCAGTTCGGGCCTCTTCGTCCTGCTTCACGGCGTCGCTTCCCCCGGGGCGATCTTCGATGCCACAGATTCTGCCAAGCGAGTGTTTGGTGCCTCGGGCCAGTTGGCGGCAGCCGTCGCCATCCCACCGCTCGCCTACCTGCTCCTGCTCACGAAGCGGCGGGATGAATCCAACAGTTGGCGAATGATGAGCATCGGGATGCCCCTCGTGGGCGTGGCGCTCGGGATCCTTCTCGTAGCCCAAGACAGCCTCCGAGGGCTCAAGCCCGAGACGACCGGGGTGGCGATCTTGGTGGTACTGGCGGTGGGGGTTCAGGTGGCCGTTGCGCTGCATTTCACCCAACTCGCCCGCCGCTTCGGTGACCGCTACTCGCAACAGATGGGGCTTGCGCTCTTGCTCAATGCTGGGGTTCCGATCTTCTTCTACTTCGGTGGGCCCGGCTCCGGCGCCTACTGGTGGGCACATGGCCTGTGCATGGCGGGGGTTGGATTCGGGGCGGTTGCGATCTGGCTCAAGGCCAAGGAGGCCACGGTGGTTTCCCAGTTGGTGGGGTCGATCGTGACCACCAAGCCGATGCAGTCCCTCGGCGTCGATCTCTCCCCTGCGGTGATTTCGCGACTTCGAGAGATCAACGACCCGTCGGATCCCCGGCTGGCGGTTGCCCTGCGGGCCGGCGAGAAGCTCGCAGACATGAAGGATGATCAGAAACTCGAGGCCGAAGTCCTTCTTCCGATCTTCCAGACCACGCTCGAATCCTTGACAGGCTCCGCCGCGCCTTCGTGAAGGGTCGAGCAGAGCGTCGTTCTCGTTCCTCGTCTGCGGACGGGGGCGTCGAGTTCGCTCTTGAGTCGCTCATTGAACTCCAAGTCCAGTCCGCGACGAGCCTGCGGAGGCTCGTCGGGCTTCAGGGTGCCCTGACCGGCTGCTCCCCCAACCTAGATACCTGCGTCGACGAACTCAGCGGCGTGCTGGCATCACATGGGGAATTGCTCGCCGACCTCGACGTCTTCGCTGTTGCACTCCGGCTTGACGACTCGGCGGAGGACGGTTCGGCAAGCCAACGTTCGAGCGGTATCTGGTCCGCCTTCGATGAAGGCTCCCTCGTCTGCGTGGAGCTGTTCCGTGCGGCGCCCGTGGGCGACAGCAATGAGCTCGAATCCCATGAGGTCATCTTTGCCGAGGGAGTGCCCCCGACGTTTCACTCGCTCGTCTACCTCACGCCGGCCAAGGCTGCCGTCGAGATTCACGAGCACGTGCATTTCGGCCGTCGGGAAGTCATGGAGGCGGTCGAGCGCTTTTTCAACGCAGTCGAAACTCATCGAAGGAGCTTGGACAGGATCGAGGCTCTTCACGAGATGGGAGTGATCGGACGCACCGCCACAAGCGCCTGGAATGTCGACCACTTCGCGCTGGACAGCTTGGCGCAACGGGTCATTGCGTACAGCCGCGAACGCGCCGATCGCTACGTCGATCAGATACGTATCGGCTGGCAACTCGATGCCGTCGAGCTTTTCGGGCTCCCGCTGGGAGCGCCGACCTGCCTGGCGCAGTCCGGAATCCCTGCACTCTGGCTGGAGGAGGCGCCGGACTCTGATCGGGGCGAGGACTTTCCTGCATTTCGTTCTTCGGAAACCGTTCGAGACGCCGCGACGGGAGGAGATGCATCCGGCAGGATCCAGATCGTCCTTCCATTCGATTTTCAACGTCGACCGAACTGGGGTGCGTTGGTGATCACGAGCAGCCGCCTCCTGACCGACGACGATCGTGTTTCGCTCACTCAGGTGGCTCACGCCCTGGGCAACCTCCTCGAAGGAGTGTTCGCTGCGCGCCGTGAGCTCGACGCAACCCTTCGCGATGTGAACACAGGTCTGCCGAACGAGGCTGGGCTGCGCGGTGCGCTGGAGCAACTGCGTGGGGATGGATCGCCCAGCGCTCTTGTGCTGTTGGGGATTGTCGATCGAATGAAGTACTTCGAGACCATCGGCTTGGCCGGTTTGGCAGAGCTCTTCGGCAGTGCCGTTCGTGAGCTCGAGGTGGAGGCCAGCGACCTCTCGGGCCGCTTCATCGGCGGAAACCTCAGTGCATCGATCATGTACGGCGTATTCGAAGGATCGTTCGGGACCCGCGCAGCAAAGGATGATCTGGAGGCGCGGCTGTGGCGGGCGTTGTCGAGGTTGAAGTTGAGCGAAGGAGGCTCGAATTTTCAGCCCGAGTTCGAGGTCGGTGCGGTGGATGTGGACAAGGACGCCGAGTACACCGATGTTGTTGGAGCTGCCTACGCGGCGCTCTACAAATCAATGGGGTCTGAAACCACCAAGGAGTTCGTTCACTGGGGGGTTGCGGAGTCGGGATTTACCGAACGCACACGCCTCAGACGAGAGATCGAAATCAGTACGGCACTTGTCGACGGCCAGTTCGTCTCGTTCTTCCAGCCCGAATACTCGCTACGAGACGGCTCGCTTCTTTCGTTCGAGTCGCTGGTTCGATGGGAGCATCCCGAACGTGGCCTTATCGGACCGGATGAATTCATTCCGATTGTGGAATCGTCCGGCATGGTCGTTCGCAGCGACATGCAACAACTCCGAAACGCTGTGGCAGAAGCTGTTTCCTGGGGTCTTGCCGACTCAGGGCCGCACATGCGGGTCAACCTCTCGAGTTCGAGTTTGCACCATCAAGGGCTGGCAGCACAGATGCTCGAAATCTGTGAGGAAGAGGGCTTGGCGCCAGCTCAACTCGTCGTAGAGGTGACCGAAACAGCCATTTTGAGAAATCTCGAGACCGCGATCGCGCAACTCGAGGAACTCAGGGACGCCGGTGTAGGAGTTGCACTCGACGACTTTGGGGTTGGGCAGAGTTCACTCACGCGCCTGCGCGCCCTGCCGCTCACCATCGTGAAGCTCGACCGCCAGTTCGTGACGCCACTGCCTGGCACTCGTAGTGATCGAGCATTCGTCGAAGCGCTCCGAACAATGATCTCGGCGCTCGACCTCGAGATCACCGCAGAGGGGGTCGAGACCGAAGCGCAGCGAGATTGTCTGCTGGAGATCGGAATCGAGCGGGCCCAGGGCTATCTCCTCGGCAAGCCAGTCCCGGCCACCGAAGCCCGACTGTTGTTGAAGGCGAGTTTTGAGGTTGGCACAATCTCGTGATGTCGGGAGGTCGATGATCGACGATCGACGGCGGCGACGCCGTGGCTCGTCGAGTATCAGTAGCTGCCGCGCGTAAAGGTCAGTCGACCACTCACTTTCGGGACGCGCACGATGACCGCTTGCGCAGTGTGTTCGAGCGAGGCACCGTCGATGCCGGTCAATTCCCAGATCCGAGGTTCAGCACCGACGATCCGGAACATGGTTCGCGACGAAGGATCCTCGTCGTGCACGTCGAGTTCGAGGTGCAGAGAGCCGTTCTGCCACTCGGCGGTGCGGAGCGCAACGCTGGGGAAGTCGACGCCGACGACCTGAGGCTGGCGCTCGATCGGTGCAGCCGAAAGGCGCTCCCATCGGCCAGGACCCGCAGCTTCTGCTGCGGCCAGAAAAGCATTGAACTGGCCGCGGGGATGTGTCTCCGCGAGTCCGAGACCCCACGTGAACTCCCCGGAGGCGTGGTCCCAGGTTGGTTCGTACGACGCCTCGATCGCCCCGACGAGCCGTTCCTCGAGGTCGGTCATACGCCACTCGCGAGCGAGGACGAGTGACGAGCCGTAGCCCCGTGAGGCCGTGATCGGACGCGACAGCTCGCGGTCGAGGCCCATCGATGTGCAGGCAGCATCGAACAACAGCTGCGCGTCGTCGGGCACTTGCGGGGCGGCGTAGTACGCAGTCGTGAGGGCTGCTGCAACCGGGAGTCGATGGTGGACGTCGAGAATCGGGTCGTAGTAGAGCGTTGTGGCAGTCGGTGTACCCGTGTCGAGATCGAGGTAGTGCTCCCGCGCGTACCGCCACCAGGGCACGAAGGCCTCGGCGTGGTGATCGGTGCCGTGTCGGTTGTCGTGAAGCCTCAGACCGAGGCCCGCTCCGGCCAGTCAAAACGGCCAGATCTTGGTGTTCTCTCAATGACAACCGATCGGCGCCGCCAGCCACTGACGGGTGAGCTGATCGGCGATGGCGGAATGGGTCCAGGTGAACGTGTCGCTCCCGTCGCGGATCATGTCGAACGGCTGGTTCCACCGATCGTCGTCGGCGATCATGGAGCGAATGCCGAGCAGTACGAGGAAGAAGCCCTTGTAGAACAGCATTCCGTCAGCGGCCACCGGATCGATCTGTACGCCCCATGGTTCGGTGCCGTTCGCGGTCCACCCGGGAACGTCGTACTCGCCCCACAGTTGGCGGGGGATCAGGGGTCGATAGGCGTCCGGGTAGCGGGTACGGTCGGGATCAGGACCGAACTGGGTCAGCCAATCGGCCGCCGACCACCAGCCGGTGTGGCGTTCGATGAGCTGGTCGAGGATGCCGACGTAGGGCTCGGTCCATGCCGGTGTGCGGTGAGCCATGAGTCCCATCGCATACGACGAGTCGACGAGATCGAACCGATGCCAGCTCGCCATTGGGGGGTCGGAGCGATTGTCCCAATGTGGATGTGGCTCGCCGTTGCGATCCCAATCGTCGGGCGTGTTGGCCTTGCGGTGGAGATATCGCAACCACCCGATCGAACGGTCCGAGAGCGTCACGGGCACGAACAGTAGTGCTCAGTGCGAACCCCGACCCCCGCACCGTGCCGAATCCCGGGCAGATGCGCCTTCGGAGATGGTCTGCTACGTTTCGCCATCTGGGAGTTTTCGTCCCGGAAGGGGAGGGCTGATGTCCATCGAATCGTCCGGTCACAGCGCAGGTAATCCGCGACTGTACGAACTCATCGCTGACTCGCCGAAGGAAGGGCCGAGTCCGACGGTGTGGGCCTGGCCCCAACTCATCGATCACCTCAAGGTCGCTGGTCAGCCGGTGCAGGGCCCCTGGCCGCCGCACCAAGAACCTCGACCTGATCCCGATCCCGACTCGTTGCCACGTGCCGTACCGGACCCGCAGGGTCCCGACGGACACTGAAGGAGAGCCTGTGTTCCCGTCACGTTTCGACTACAAGTCCCCGACGAGCCTCGATGAGGCGATCTCGCTGCTCTCGGCGCACGAGGACGCAAAGGTTCTCGCCGGAGGCCAGAGCCTCATCCCGATGATGAAGTTGCGTTTTGCTGCGCCGGCTGTGCTCGTCGACATCAACAACATCCCCGGGCTCGACCAGCACGGTGCGCAATCCGACGGCAGCTATCGCATCGGTGCGCTCGTGCGTCACGCTGACCTCGAGAAGTCGACAACCCTCGGTGATCACCAGCCGACGATCGCCGCTGCTGCACCGTTGGTGGCCGACCCGATCGTTCGAACCCGGGGTACGTTCGTGGGCTCGGTGTGTCACGCCGACCCGCAGGGCGACTGGGCCTCGTGCATGGTCGCCCTCGACGGTTCGATTGTCGCCCAGGGCCCCAACGGTCGCCGAACGATCGCCGTCGACGAGTTCGTTGCCGGGCCGTTCCAGACGGTGCTCGCTGCCGACGAGATCGCCGTCGAGGCGATCATTCCTCCCGCAAGCGGCACCCGCAAGGGCGGCTACCTCAAGCTTGAGCGACGGGTTGGTGACTTCGCTACGGCCGGTGTCGCGCTCTCGCTCGAGATGTCGGGTTCGACGGTCGCCAAGGCCGGTATCGGCCTCACCGGCGTCGGCTCGGCAACGATCAGCGCCACCGAGGCAGCCGCTGCTCTCGTCGGATCGTCCCTCGACGATGCCACCATCGACGCGGCCGCCGAGGCAGCGGCCGCCGCCACCAGTCCCCGCTCCGATCACCGCGGAAGCGCCGACTACAAGCGCCACATCGTGGCGACGTTCGTACGTCGCCTTCTCGCCCAGCACCAGCCCGCTGAAGCAAAGGTTGCCTGACATGACGTTGTTCGAAGAGGTTCCGGTCACGACGACCGACGAGATTCCGGTCCGTCGTGTCGAAATGCGTGTCAACGGCGAGACCCGGGCCGCCAACATCGAGCCGCGACTGCTGCTGGCCCACCTGCTCCGGAACGGCTTGCAGCTCACCGGTACCCATACCGGGTGCGACACCACGAACTGTGGCGCCTGCACCGTGTTGTTCGACGGGCAGCCGGTCAAGAGTTGCACCGTGTTCGCAGTTCAGGCTGACGGCCACGACATCACCACCGTCGAGGGTCTTGCCACGGCCAGCGAACTCCATCCGATCCAGGAAGGCTTCAAGGACGAGCACGGCTTGCAGTGCGGGTTCTGCACACCCGGCATGATGCTCAGTGCAAAGGCTCTGCTCGACGAGAATCCGAACCCCACCGAAGACGACGTCCGGTGGGCCCTGTCGGGCAACCTCTGCCGATGCACCGGCTATCAGAACATCGTGAAGGCTGTCCTGTGGGCTGCTGAGAAATTGCGGGATGATGCACCGGCCGATACGCCGGCTGACGACGGAGGAGAAGCCTGATGGCCCTCGACGAGATCAAGATCGGCGGGCTCGGCGCAAGCCGCAAGCGCGTCGAGGACAACCGCTTCATCCGGGGAAAGGGCAACTACGTCGACGATGTGGTGCTGCCCGGAATGCTTCACATGGAGATCCTGCGCAGCCCGCTTGCCCACGCTCGTATCAAGTCGATCGATGTGAGCGGTGCCTGGGCGATCCCTGGCGTCCGACTTGTCCTCACCGGGGAGATGATGGCTGCTCGCAACCTGGCGTGGATGCCCACACTGTCGTACGACACCCAGGCCGTACTCGCCACCGACAAGGTCCGGTTCCAAGGGCAAGAGGTCGCCTGTGTCATCGCAGACGACCCCTACATCGCCAAGGATGCCTGTGAGGCGATCGTGGTCGACTACGAGCCGCTGCCCCCGATCGTCAACCCCACACAGGCGATGGCGCCCGATGCCCCGCTGATTCGTGACGACAAGGTCAATCAGGTCGACAACAAGGTCTTCGACTGGGAAGTCGGCGACAAGGATGGTACCGACCGCGCCTTTGCCGAGGCCGACGTCGTGTCCGAGATCGACATGCACTACCCGCGGTCGCATCCGTCGCCCATCGAGGCGTGCGGGTCGATCGCCGACTTCGATCGTTCGACGTCGAAGCTCACGGTGTACATGACCACACAGGCGCCGCACATCATCCGTGCAGCCGTCTCGCTGGTGGCCGAGATTCCCGAACACATGATCCGCATCATTGCGCCGGATCTTGGCGGTGGTTTCGGCAACAAGGTGCCGGTGTACCCGGGCTATGTGGCGTCGATCCTGGCGTCGATCCTGACCGAACGACCGGTCAAGTGGATCGAGGACAAGAGCGGCAATCTGATTTCGACCGGGTTCGGCAGAGACGTGTACCTCAAGGGTCAGGTTGCCATGCGCAACGACGGCAAGATCCTGGGCGTTCGGATGCACACCGAGTCCGATCACGGCGCCTTCTTCTCCGACGCACAGCCGTCGAAGTTCAAGATCGGCCTGATGCACTCGGCGTTCGCCTGCTACGACATCCCGAACGCCCATCTCACGGCAACCGGCGTCTACACGAACAAGGCGCCTGGTGGTGTCGCCTACCGGTGCTCGTTCCGGGTGACCGAAGCCATGTACTTCCAGGAGCGCATGATCCAGGCCGCGGCCGATGATCTCGGTATGGACCAGGCCGAGTTCCGGCGGGTGAACCTGGTGCGTGACGACGACTTCCCGCACCGTACGCCGTTCGGGTTCCTCACCGACTCCGGCCAGTACGAGAAGTGCCTCGACATCGGTCTCGAAGCGATCGGCTACGCCGACTTCAAGCAGGAGCAGGAGGAGGCCCGCAAGCGAGGCCGCCTCCTCGGGATCGGTATCTCGACCATGACCGAGCCGCTCGGCGCCGGCAACAGCCGGGAGTACGACATCCTCGGCATCAAAATGTTCGACTCCGCCGAACTGCGGGTTCACATGACCGGCAAGGCAATCCTTCGCACCGGCGCCAAGACCCAGGGTCAAGGCCACGAGACCACGTGGGCCCAGATCGTGGCCCATGAACTCGGGATCCCCGCCGACGACATCGTGGTCGAGGAAGGTGACACCGACACGGCGCCGTTCGGCATGGGGACCTACGCCTCGCGTTCGACGCCGGTCGCCGGCGCGGCGGTAGCGATGGTGTCTCGCAAGATCCGGGCCAAGGCCCGCAAGATCGCTGCGCACCTGCTCGAGGTGTCCGAAGAGGATGTGGAGTGGGAGCTCGGACGCTTCTACGTACGCGGTGCCCAAGATCGCGGCGTCTCCATCCAGGAGTGCGCGATGGCGGCCTACAGCAACGTTCCAGACGGCTTGGAGCCAGGTCTTGAGAACAACGCCTACTACGACCCGCCCAACCTGACGTGGCCCTTCGCGTGTTACATCGCAAAGGTCGAGGTCGATCCGGAGACCGGGGTGTGGGATGTGCTCAGGATGGTGGCGGTCGACGACTGCGGCGTCCGTATCAACCCGATGATCGTCGAAGGTCAAATCATGGGTGGTCTGACCGAGGCCTACGCGATGGCCAACATGCAGTTCATCACCTTCGACGAAGACGGCAACTGCATCGGATCCAACTACATGGACTACCTGCTCCCGACGGCATGGGAGACGCCCGGGTTCGAGCTTCACGAGGTCGTCACCCCGTGTCCGCATCATCCGATCGGCGCAAAGGGGATCGGTGAGTGTGCGACCGTCGGCGGGCCGGCTGCGTTCGTGAACGCAGTGATGGACGCCCTGAAGCACACCGGGGTGCGCAACATTGACATGCCGCTGCTGCCCGATCGGGTCTATGGGGCACTGACGACCGGTTCTGACATCTCCGGTATGCCGCCGGTCAAGACCGAGGCCTGAGGACCGGCCGATGAGTGGTCACCGTGCAGTCGAGGGCTGGGGTGTCCTCGAACGCGCGGTCGAACTCGCAGAGAGCGGCGAAGCGTTCGTCCTCGCCACCGTCGTTTGGCGTGAAGGCCCGTCCTCGGGGCAACAGGGATCACGGGCGATCTATACAGCATCGGGCCAGATCCACGGTTGGATCGGCGGCGCGTGTGCCGAACCTGTCTTCATCCGCGAAGCGCAGAGCGTGCTTGCGGCCGGGCAGCCTCGTCTCGTCGCCCTCGGCGACGCCGAGCGCTTCGGTGATCTGCCGCAACGAATCTCGGCCATCGCGATGTCGTGCCAGAGCGAGGGTGCTCTGCAGATCTATCTGGAGCCCGTCGTGCCTGTACCACACCTGGTCATCGTCGGTGACTCACCGATGGCTGCGAGCCTCGCTGGAATGGCAGCCCAATTGGACTGGCGGGTCGAACGACTCACCGGTGCCGAGTTCAGCGAGGGGATGGTCGGCGCAGCGTCGATCGTCGTCGTCGCCACCCAGGGCCATGGTGATGAAGACGTCATCGCGTCGGCCCTCAAGGCCGCCCCTGCCTACGTCGGCGTCGTCGCCTCGCGCCGTCGGGCAGAAGCTGTTCGCGAGCACCTCCGATCGCAGGGCGTGGGCGCGGCCGAACTCGACGGTCTGCGGATGCCGGCGGGGCTCGACCTTGGGAGCACAACCCATAAGGAGGTCGCAGTGGCGATCCTCGCCGAGCTTGTGCAACTCCGAGCCGACGGTGTCTTCACTGCCGAGGCTTCGGTCCATCCGTCGGAGGCCGAACTCGCAATCGATCCGGTGTGCGGCATGACCGTCGACGCACTCGACACCAACCATCCTCTCGAGATCGATGGGGAGATGTTCTATTTCTGCTGCCCGGGTTGCCGGGCCGCGTACGCCACCGAACGAGGAGCGACCCTATGACGAGGAACGAGGCATGATCTGATGGAGATCACCAATGAATTCGAGGTCGATCAGCCGATCGAGATGGTCTGGGAGTTTTTCGGCGACATCCCTGCGGTTGCGTCGTGCCTTCCCGGCACCGACCTCACCGATGAACTCGACGACGACCACTACGGAGGGACGGTGGCGATCGGGCTCGGCCCGGTGAAGCTCGACTTCGACGGCGAGGCAAAGATCCTGGAGCGAAACGAAGAAGCAAAGACGATCAGCGTCGACGCCAGCGGTGCCGACAAGAAGGGCCGCGGTCAGGCAGCGATGCTGCTGGATGCCGGCCTGCAGTCGACGGGTCGGGGGACGAAGGTCAACGTCGCCATGGATCTCAACATCTCGGGTGCCGCTGCGCAGTACGGCCGAGGTCTTGTCAGCGACATCACGTCGGTGCTGCTCGACGACTTTGCTGCCAACGTCCAAAATCGACTGTTGGCGATCTCGGAGGGCCGCGATCCGAGTCAGGTTCAGAATGTGCAGGCCGCAAGTGGCTTCGCCATCGCCCTTCGAGCGGCTCGGATGGCGCTCACCCGTGTCTTCCGCCGTTTCTTCCTGCCCTACAACCCCGAGCTCGTCTGAGGAGGCCCTGATGCTGTGGTGGATCGGAAATCTCATACTGCTGCTGGCCGTCGTGCCGATCGCAGTCGCGTTGCTCAGCCGGGTGCTCGGCGCACTGGAGCGAATCCGCAAGGCGAGTGACGACATCCTCGCCGGAGGCGTCGCCCTCGTCGGTGAGCTGGACACGACCCCGGATCTGCTCGCGACCACTGATCAAACCATCGAAGAAGTCGCCGACGGTGCCGTGCGTTACGCAGGTTCGGTCGGAAAGCTGCTGGGCTGAGAAGGAGACTGATATGCCAGTTGTTGCTTGGTTCACCGTGGTCGTCGCCGGCCTGATCATCGTGGCTGCCGCCATCGGATTGCTGCGAGTCGTGCTCCACCTCAAGGTGGTCGACTCGACCCTCGAACAAGTCACCGGTGGGGTGCAGGCGGTTGCCGCCAAGACCTCCACCGTGCCCACCGCGCTGCCGTCCGTGAACGCCAGCCTTGCACCCGTCCGCGACTTCTGCGACTCGATCTAGGGAGGGAACCTCATGCTGCTACTCGCTGCCGAAGGCTCGACCACTGGGTGGACGATCGGCTACGTCATCGGGATCATCGTCGTGATCGCCGTGGTTGCGCTCGTGGTGCCGATCCTGATGCTTGCTCGGTCGATCGGGAACCGGGCCACACACATCAATGACGCGCTCGAACAGGCCGTCGTCAACACCGATTCGTTGAAGGAGCTCCACACCACGATCGAGGCCGCAGGTGCGATCACCGCCGGTCTTGCTCGGGGCCGAGCTCGGTTGGGAGGCTGACATGTTGTTCGCACTGACTGACACCCAGGAAGACCTCTGGTGGGGCGCAATCGTGGGTGGCGCGGTTGTCATCGTTGCTGTCGTCGTCTTGCTGACGATGCTCGTGCTGCTGGTTCGCACGATCGAGCGACGCGTCGAAGCCATCAAGGACACGCTGGAGCGGGCGGCGGCCAATACCGCTGACACCGCTCTTATCGCCGAAACGGCTGCGCAGGTCGACGGCGTGCTCGCCGAAGGCCTGGAACATCACCTGTTCCTCGGCCGTGTACTGGAAAAGGTGCGCTCATGACCACACTCGTTGTTCTCTCGGTCATCCTCATCGGGGTCTTCATCGCCGGTCTTGCCGGCTACCTGTTCATCGTTGGTGGACAGCTGACCCGAATCGCAACCCTTCTGGAGGAGTGCGCCGAGATCGTTTGGAAGATCAACCGTGACGCCGAGGTCATCGAGCCTGGGGTCGAGCGCATCAACAACACGGGCGGTGTGATCGCCGGAGCGCTTCCGCTGCTCTACGGCATGGCGGAAGGCATCGTGGTCGGTGCCACGTACGAGCCCGACCCCGATCCACAGCCCGAGCCGGCCAAACCTGCAATGGGGACCCGCCGCAGCCGTCTTCACGAGGCCGTCGGCTATCACCCGACATGAGTTGATCGTCAGCTGCGCTCAGGCGTTCCCGTACCCTCGGGCCGTTTGCGACTCGTCGTGAGCGGTCCGGTGGTCGGTGCCTCGTAGCTGCCGATCCATTCGTCTTCCCATGCCAGGTCGTATTGCTCGGGTGCACAGCCCGGCTGGTACACCGCGATCAGTTCCTTGACGATCTGTTGGCGATGGGCAGCAGTGCCGCCCGGCACCTCGTAGGTGCAGATGTGGAGCCCCCACTTGTCGCCCGCTCGACGCTCCCAACAGCGCGCTCGCGGGTGCCCGAACGGAAGACGGGCCGTGCTGAGGTCATCGGCCTCGTCGACGTCGATCACGGCGAAGTCGTGTGGTTTTCCGACCGGGTCGGCGCGATAGAGAATCGCATACACGGCCGGTCGCTCCGGTGGGGTCCAACCCCCCAGGACCCGAGGTCCTTCGAAGGGGTAACCAGCAAGCGAACCGAGGCGGATCATTCGCCGAAATCGTATTCGTCCTCGCCGACGACCTCGGCATGGGTGATGGGCCAGGCCGGGAGTTCGGCTTCGGCAACGGCCGCCTCGAAGGCGGGCACCGCTTGGTCGACGGCGTGATCGGCATTCTCGGCATCGACCACGATTTGCGCGCCGTATGCCATCGCACCGACGCCCGACGCGATGCCACCGAGCTTTGCCACGGCGTCTGCGAGGGCAACCACCTCTTGCAATTCGACCGGTCGATCACCCTCGGCCCGGATGGAGACGCTCCACTTGCTCATGGCTCCATCATCCGATGTCAGCGAGGTGAGTTGCAAAGTGTTCGAGACTTGCGAGGTCATGTCCTGACGCCAGTTCGTCGATGAACGGACCGGCGGCCAGCATCCCGAGGGTGTTGGGTGACGCGCCAACATCGTTGCCGATCAGCGGATTCATCCAGATGATGCGGTGCGAGAGGCGCTGGAGTCGTTCCATCGAGTCGGCGAGCAGCGCCGGACTCCCGCGGTCGAGGCCATCGGAGCAGATCACGATCGTCGCGCCCCGGCTCAGACCGCGACGCCCCCATGTGCGAACGAAGTGGTCGAGCGACGCGCCGATTCGGGTCCCACCGTCCCAATCGAGCACCCGCGCGGCAGCGAGGCGCATTGCGTCGTCGGGGCTGCGTCGGTCGAGCGCCGGCGTGATGCGGGTGAGACGGGTCCCGAAGCAAAACACCTCGACCTTCTGCGCTGCCCGTCGCATCGAGTACGCGAACTGCAGCAGGTTGCGCGAATGGTCCGCCATCGAGCCGGAGACGTCGAGAATCAGTACCAGCGGACGGGCCCGCAGCTTGCGGTCCATCCGGTGAAGCGCAGGGTTGCTGTCGCTGAGACGCATCGCATCGCGGGCCATTCGACGGATGTCGATGACCGGTCCCCCGGGGTCGGGGGCCCGTCGCCGGGTTCGGCGGGTCGGTGGCTCGAGTCGAATACGGGCCATGATCCGGCGCAGATGAGCGAGTTCTTCTGGGGAGCAGGTGGCGAACCGCTTCTCGCGCTGGATGTCGACCGACGACGCCTGCAGGCCAAGGATCAGAGGCTGTTCGTCGCCGGGCTCGTCTCCCGGCTCACTGTCTGGCACGTCGAGCGTCCCCGTGCTGCCCTGCGGGACCGGTCGTTCCTCCTGCGGACTGTCAGCGTTCGGGGGTGGGACGTGGAGGAAGTAGGTGCGGAACACCTCGTCGTAGACGGGAAGGTGGTCTCGTCGGTGCACGAGCGTGGTGCGGCCGCTCCAATAGACGTCGTTGGGGTCCCCCGGTGACAGTTCTGCGACTGCGGCACAGAAGGTGAGGACGTCGTCGCTCCCGACAGGGAGGCCGTGATCGCGAAGGGCGTGCCCGAAGCCGACGAGCCGGTCGACGATGCGCTCGGGCCCGGGGAGTTCGGACGGATCAGCCATCGGCAACGACGCGGTCGAGTTCGGCATGTACGAGCTCGAGGTCGTCACGGTCCTTGATCACCGAACCGAGCGTGTCGGCTGCTGTCTCGATGTTGAGGTTGTCGCTTCCCACCACCCCGAGTGCATCGACCCAGTCGAGGGTCTCGGCGATCCCGGGCGGCTTGGCCAGGTCCATGTCTCGAAGCTGGTGCACGGCGTTCACCACCTGCTCGACAAGGGTGTCGGCGACGTCGGGGACGCGAAGCCGCACGATGTCGAGTTCTTCGGCAATCGATGGAAAGCCGATCCAGTGGTAGAGGCACCGCCGCTTGAGTGCGTCGTGCAGTTCTCGGGTCCGGTTCGAGGTGAGGACGACGATCGGCCGCTCGGCTGCGGCGACTGTACCGATCTCGGGAATGGTGATCTGGAAGTCGGACAACAGTTCGAGCAGGAAGGCTTCGAATTCGTCGTCGGCCCGGTCGATCTCGTCGATCAGGAGCACGGCGTTGCCGCCGCTACGGATCGCTTGCAACAGTGGTCGTTCGAGCAGGAAATCAGCGCCGTAGAGGCTTGCGGTGGTCTCGGAATCGTTCAATTCGCGGGCCGACAGCGCCCGCACGTGAAGCATCTGGCGGGCGTAGTCCCATTCGTAGAGCGCCTGCTGGGTGTCGATACCTTCGTAGCACTGCAGGCGGATGAGTTCTCGACCATGGATTTCCGCGAGACACTTGGCCAGTTCGGTCTTGCCAACCCCGACCTCACCCTCGAGAAGGATCGGTCGACCGAGTCGTAGGCCGATGAACGCTGCGGTGGCGAGGCCGCGACCAGCCAGATACCCCTCGGCGCGTAGCCGCTCCTGCAACTCGGGGACACTCGACGGTGACGGGGTCGGGTTCGTGTCGCTCACGGTTGTATCCGGGGCCGCCGCTCTCAGTCGTCGGCGGGTGGGCCGAGCACGAGATCGCCGAGGCTACCGCCCTCGGGTGCGGCCTTGCCCTCGGTCACGAGGATGCGTTTCCATGCGGATGCGAGGTCTTCATCACCCTCGGTGATGCCGTCGAACGTGAAGTCCCGGGCATTGCGGCACACCTTGGTTGGGCTGCAATCGGGGTCGATGCCGAGGATCTCGTCGGTCTTCCAGACCGGATCGAGGCTGGTTTCGTCGGAGAGCGGCATGGTGCGAGTGTAGATGCCAGGGGGGTCCAGACCCACCTGCGACTCAGGCCGGACCCCGGGCGTGGCGGGCGATCATGTCGGCGATCACCGCAATCCCAACTTCGCGGGGAGCTTTCGCACCGATTGGCAGCCCTGCGGGTGAGGCGATTCGTCCGGTCTCGGTCACGCCTCGGTACGCCAGCCAGTCGTCGCGGGCGGACCGCACCGACTCGGGTCCCAGAGAGCCGATGTACCCGGCCCGCGACCCCAAGGCAGCCTGCAGCACCCGTCCTGTTGCTTCGACGTCGTGGCCGACGACAACGACCCCGTCGATCGACGAGAGAGTCGCAGCGAGCCCGACTGCGGCCTCGGGTCCGGGCATCGACACGACGTTCCAGCCGACGAATTCGCCGGCGTGCACGACGGCCTCAGCCATGGGGCCACCGCCCATCACCAGCAGAGTCGTACGGGGGCTGAAAATCGTTTCGATCGCAGTATCGCTGATGACGACCGACGGGGGAGCGGCGTCCTCGATTGCGATGAGTTCCGATGCGTCGATGGTGTTGTCGGTGCGGTGGCACGCAAGGCCGATCCGGTCTCGCTCCAGCAAGTGGTCCCACAGCGCGCTCGGCAGTGTGTCAGCGGGGGCGAGCATGAGTCGAAGCTGGGCGCCGGGTTCGACCCCGAGCACGGACGCTTCGATGGCAGTGCACTCGACGTCGATCACTTTCCCCGTGGTCGGTTTCGCTGCTGCGACCTCGATCAACCGACTGTCGAACGCACCGCCGAGCAGCCCGCCGAGGCGTCCCCCGCCCGGTGTGATGGCGACGGCGTCATTGGGATCGAACTGCGGTGTGAGCCCAGGGTCGAGATTCCAGGCCACATCGACCCGCGTGCCGCCTCGAAGGCACGCGGCCACACTGACGGCAATGGCGTACACGGCGTCACCGTAGCGGCCGGTACTCTGGCCCGCATGGGTGAGGCGGGCTTCGTCGAGACGGGAGACCTTCGGGTCGCCGCCGTTGTGCTCGCAGCCGGTTCCTCGCGTCGGTTGGGCGAGCCGAAGCAGTTGCTGCCGTTCCGTGGCGCGACGCTCCTCGATGCGACGCTCGACCGGGTGCGCTCCTTCGGCCTCTCACAGACGATCGTGGCACTCGGGGGCGCTGCACCCGAGGTTCGCGAGACGGTCGATCTCACCGGCTGCTGCGTGGTCGACAGCGTGCATCACACCGAGGGTTGCTCCTCGTCGATTGTTGCCGCGCTGGCTGCGATCGACGCTGCTGCTGATGGTTTTCTCCTGTTCCTCGGCGATCAGCCCGATGTGGGGTCCTCGACTGTCGAGGCGTTGCTCACCGCCACAGCCACCGAGATCGCTGTCGTGGGGTATCGCAACGGAGCTGGTCACCCGTTCTGGTTCGCACGCTCGGTGTTCGACGCGCTGCGGGGCCTGCACGGTGACAAGGCTGTGTGGAAGCTGCTCGAGTCCGGCCTGTTCGAATCTGCCACGGTTGCGGTCGACGCCGACGTGCCACTCGATGTCGATACCAGGGACGACTACGACCGACTTTTGGCCGCTGAGGCGTTGCGTTCGGACGTCTCCTGACACGCAGATGATCGCCGATGAGCATCGACGTTCGGACGGGATGGAGCTAGCTGCCCCCAGGCCGGGCGCAGTCAGGGTGTGACCGCGCTCGTGACGAGGATGGTGACAAGCCGTTCAGTCCGGTCGACGGGCAGGCGTTGCCAGGTGCGAAGTCGTTCCCACGTCTCCCAGCTGGTGTGCAGGTCGAGCAGGTCGAGGATGTCTGTGGCTGCGTCTGGTTCGAGCAGGCAGAGTTCGGGCTCGAATGTCGTGGCGAGCTGGTTGCGGAAGTGAGCAGCCAGTCCTGTTTGTTGTCGTTGGAGTTCCGGAGAGGTGTGAAGCTGGATGAGCGCCGAACGGCGAGCGGGAGCGACCGCCTCGAAGAGCACCGATCGATGATCGACGATGCCGCTGATGCGTCGATCGAGATCACCTTCGATCGGGGCGGCACGGTACAGCTCGGCATGGGCTTCGAGCTGTCGCTCGGCCATCGCCACCGCTAAGGCTTCCTTGTCCTGGAAGTGCTGATAGATCGCACGGGTCGTACGGCCGACCCGCTCTGCGATCTGTTCGATGGTGGGTGTGAGGTTCCCTTCGCGGTAGAGCTCGAACAGTGCGCTGATGATGGCCTCTCGGGTGCGTTGGCCTCGCGCCACCCGCCCGTCCTCAGAGGTCTGCATGACCGCCGAGGGTGGCTGTGAGCACTGCATCCAGCGTTGCCAAGGTTTCGCCGTCATTTCGATCTTGAACCAGGTTGGTTGCTTCGTCCGGATCGGTGGTGAGGTCGAACAACTCGCTCGGCTCGCCGGTATCGGCGTTGAAGGTGGCGCGCCAGTGCCCGTCGGTGATGGCGTGCCAGGTCGGGGTGCCGGGACGCATGCGGATCATGCTGATTGCGTGGATGCGGTCGGCATCACCATCGCCGGTCACGAAGGGCAACAGTGACCGGGCCGGAGCCCTGTCGAGTGGGTCGGCGTCACCCGCCTCGAGCAGGGTTGCTGCGACATCGAAGGCCTGGACCGGTGCCGACACGACATGCCCGCTGCGGGTGCCGGCTCCCCCGGGCGGTCGCACGATCAGCGGGACCCGAACCGAGGAGCGGTAGAAGTTCATCTTCGCCATCAAGCCGTGATCGCCGAGCATCTCGCCATGGTCGGCGCAGTACACGACCCACGTGTTGTCGAGCTGACCCTGGGCGTCGAGCTGGGCGAGGATGGCACCGATACGTTGATCGATGAGCGACACCATGGCGTAGTACTGGCGGGCCCCGGCCAACACGAAGTCGTCGGTCAAGAGCTCGCTGTGCGAGTGCCTACGGCAGAAGGACAGGTGCGTTCCCCACGCCTCGGTGCTCGTGACCGGTTCGGCCCGAGCGGTGCGCTCGATCATCGCGTCGGCGTAGTGGTCGGCCCAGATCGGATCGCCGATCAGGGGCACGTGCGGTTGCACGAACGAGAGTTGAAGGAACCACGGCTGATCTTCGGGCCGCTGGCGAAGCCACCGCTCCGCCTCGTCGGCCAGGAAGCTGGTGAGATCGAGCTCCTGGGGGAGTGGAGAGGTGACACCGTTCCAGTGCTTGTCGCCGCCCCGGAAGTTGTCACGGATCACGTCCTGGTACGGCGCGAGTGCGCCGTGTTCACGCAGGAACGTCATGTACGGCGTGTCGATGTCGAAGAGGTGCACATACCTGTCGAACTCCTCCACCACATGATCGAAGCCGAAGCTGCCGATCCATTCTTCGGTCGGTGGCGGCGTACCGGGTTCGGCGCCCATCGGCCACGAGTCGAAATGGGTCTTGCCGATCGATGCCGTCGTGTAGCCGGCCTGCTGAAGCCGGCGGGGGAAGATGTCCCAGTCTGGCCGGCAGTCGCCGGCAAAGTTCCCGAGCACCCCGTGGTCGCTCGGGAACCGACCGGTCAACAGCGAGGCGCGTGCCGGCTGACAGATGGGGCTCTCGGTCCATGCCTGGTCGAACCGCACCCCTTCGGCCGCAAGGCGATCGAGATGCGGCGTGACAACGACGTCGTTACCGGCGCAACCCATCACGTCGGCGCGGTGCTGATCGGCGTACAGGAACAGCAGGTTCGGCTTCTGGTTGGTCATTCGACCACGCCCTCCCACGACACGATTCCCTGCTTGAGCCGGATGCCGCTCGATTTGTAGAGGCCCTTGCTTGGGAGAGGGTCGATCTGTTTCGACCGGGCCCGGCACAAGTCGGCCTTGATCGAGCGGGCTCGGGTCACCGCCGGTTCGTCGTCGGGACCCAGCGCAACGAGGTCGATCACGTGCATGGCCAGTTGCGGGTTACCTTCGGCGGCCAGGGCCTCTGCTTGCGCAATCACGGCGTCGGGATCGGCAATGGCATCGAACGTCGCTCGGGCGACGTCGGCTGGGGGCGATGGATGCAGAGTCGTCGGGTTGCGATCCCACCATCCGCTCTCCTCGCGGACGATGTCGCGCACGATGTATTCGGGGCTGCCGTAGGCCCAGGTCAGCCACGGGTAGCCGAACACCTCGTCGGGGTAGTCGAGATCGGCGAGGATGTCGCGCTCGCTCAGGCCGCGGTTGAGTCGCTCGACGACCTCACGCCGTAGCCAGCGAAGGGCGTCGACGGTGGTGGTCAGCCGTTCGTGGATGAGGTCCTCGCCCGTCACGAATGGACCGAACTCGATGACGAGGATCTCGGGACGCAACCCGATCAGTCGGTCGAGTGTGTCGGCCCAGCGGCTGGTGAGACGCAGGGACCGCTGCGGGGTGCCGACGTTCGGGATGAAGTCGGCGGGTACCGCCGGGCCGGTGTATAGCGTTCGGCTTTCCGGAAGCCACATCGAGATCGCGTCGTCGGTCTCCGACGGAGTCCACAGCAGTTCGACGCGGGGCGACTCGGAGAGGACAAGATGGTCGTCGAAGGTCTCGGTGGGATCGATCTTGAGCGGGTCGAACAGGGCGCCAATTCCCGGGAACTGCATCTCGTTGAGGATCGCTTGGTAGCCCTCGGTCTCGCGGTAGCGGGCATACCGGACCGGAAGGTTGCGATGGGCGATGACTCGAGGCGGCGCATCACCGCGCTGCGCGTTGTGTTCGAGCCACTGGGGAACGCCGACGTTGTAGCCGACATGGCCGTGGGAATAGCAAATTGCCGTGACGGGCGCATCGGTGAGCCGCCGCAGCTCGGCAATCATCCTCTCGGTCATGTTCCCGCCCCGTCCGGTGTCGACGAGCACGACGCCTTCGACGGTTTCGACTGCGAAGGCGTTGCCCTGTGCAGCGAGCATCCAGACACCGTCGGTCACCGGGACGCTCATCGGCGGTCTCCGTGGCCCGGCCGCAGGGGCCTGCGTTTCACTCGTCATATAATTTCGCATAGTATGAAAATACAATGCTAGGGTCAAACGAATGGACGTGACCTTGAGCGGAACGAGTTCCTCAGGGACATCCCCAACCCCAGCAGTACTCGGCGTGGGTCGCACGGACGACCGCACAGGCCGGCGATGAGATCATCGTCGGTGACGAGCTGACCACCATCGCGGTGGAGGAGGTACCCATGGCTTCACCTATCGACGGCTTCGAGGGAACGATCGGTCGAACACTCGCGGACTCCGAACCGCACTTCGAGGAGTCGCCCCACCCTGAGCAGGGGTCGCCGAATGTCGTGTTCATCCTGTTGGACGACACCGGCTTCGCCCAGTTCGGCTGCTACGGCTCCGACATCGACACACCGAACATCGACGCACTCGCGGCCGGCGGGGTGCAGTTCACCAACTTCCACGTCACGCCAGTGTGCTCACCGACACGAGCGGCGCTCCTCACCGGGCGCTCCCAGCACGAGGTCGGTATGCGGGGTCTGGCCGGATGGGTCACCGGCTTCCCGAATGCGCTCGGGCACGTCTCGAATGCTGCCGCCACGGTGGCCGAGGTCCTGCGTGATGAGGGCTACGCCACGTTGTGCGCCGGGAAGTGGCATCTGGCTCCTGGGACCCATGTCTCCGCTGCTGGCCCGTTCGATCAATGGCCACTGGCTCGCGGGTTCGAACGTTTCTACGGCTTCCTCCCGGGCGAGACCGATCAGTTTCATCCCGAATTGGTTCGCGACAACACCCACATCGATCCGCCGGCGACTCCGGAGGAGGGGTACCACCTGTCTGAAGACTTGGTCGATCAGCTGTTGTTGATGATCAACGACAACAAGGGTCTGCGCCCGGATCGTCCGTTCTTTGCGTACCTGCCGTTCGGGGCAACGCATGCACCCCATCAGGCGCCCGACGAGTACCTCGAGAAGTACCGGGGCCGCTACGACGCCGGCTGGGACGTCGTCCGCAAGCAGTGGTTCGACCGCCAGATCGAACTCGGCGTGATCGACCCAGACACCATGCTTGCGCCCCGCAACCCCGGCGTGGAGGCATGGGAGGACCTCTCCGAGGCACAGCAGCGATTCGCCGCACGACTGCAGGAAGCGTTCGCTGCCTTTCTCGACCACACCGACGACCAGATCGGCCGGTTCGTCGACGGGCTGCGTGACATGGACGAGCTCGACAACACGATCCTCGTTCTGCTCACCGACAACGGCGCCTCACAGGAGGGCGGTGCCGCCGGGACCTGGCACGAGTTCCGCCACTTCAACGGCCTGCACCAGCCCGCCGAAGAAGCGATCGAGCGCATCGACGACATCGGTCGCCCCGGCAGCCACACCAACTACCCGTGGGGGTGGGCCCAATGCGGCAACTCGCCGTTCCGCTGGTACAAGACGCTGACCCATGAGGGCGGGGTCCACGTGCCGATGATCGTGCATTGGCCGACGGGTCTCGGCGACGACCGTGCTGGCACCACGCGCGACCAGTTTGCGTACGTGTCCGACATCGTGCCGACGATCTACGAACTCCTTGGCATCACGGCGCCGGACACGTACCGGGGTGTTGAACAGCTGCCGGTGAGCGGTCACTCGTTCGCCTCGGTGCTCGTCGACGCCAACTCGCCTGCGACCAACACCCGCCAGTACTTCGAGTTCGGTGGAAACCGGGCGCTGGTCACCGAGCTCGACGGCGTCTGGTGGAAAGCGGTCACCCGTCACAAGCCCGGTACCGCGTTTGACGACGACCGCTGGGAACTGTTCGACCTTTCCGCTGATCCGTCCGAATGCAACGACCTCGCCGAAGCTGAACCCGAGCGACTCGTTCGGTTGATCGAACTGTGGTGGGAGGAGGCGGTGGCGCACAACGTGTTGCCGCTCGACGAGCGACGGCTCGAACTGTTCATCCCGCGGATCGGTGATCACGAGATCCACCGACCGACGCGGCGCTACACCTATCGCCCACCGATGACCCCCATCCCAACGCGCACCGCTGCGTCGTTGACCGACTCCCAGGTCGATGTGACGGCGCGAACGTCCGCTGCAGCCACCGATGAAGGCGTGCTCATCGCCACCGGCAACGCAACCTGTGGCTTCTCGCTGTTCGTGCAGAACCGACGGCTTGTGGCCGACTACAACGCGTTCGGCGAACACACCGTGGTGGAGTCGAGCGCAGAGGTTCCCGGCGGGGACTGCGTGCTGGGTGTCCACTTGGAGCGTGACGGTCGAAGTGGCTGGCTGGAAGTCTCGATCAATGGTGAACCCTGCGGTCGGGCCGAGATCCCGCAGTACCTCGTGTCGTTCACATCGACCGGTGTGAGCATCGGCAACGATCATGGCTCAACCGTCTCGGGCCGGTACCACGCCCCGTTCGCCTTCTCCGGAACCCTGCACGACGTCACCGTCCAGCTTCCCGGAGGCCGAGACCCCGAGGCCGACGACGCCATGGCCAAACGCGAGTGGGCCCAGCAGTGAGGACGGGAGTGCCCGTCGGCGAGCTGGCGTAATTCTGCACGGACCCGACCCCGGCCCTGAGGACGGACTCGTGCGCCGACAGCGAGCGAATTCGCGGGCGGGTGCCTGCGCTATCGGCCGTCGAACTGCGATGATCGTTGCGTCGGTACGAGGAGCACGAAGATGGGACGTATTGCCGCTCTCGATGGGCTGCGCACGATCGCAATCGCGATGGTGGTTGCCTATCACGTCGACAATCAGCTCGTTCCTGCCGGACATTGGGGGGTTCAGCTGTTTTTCGTGCTGTCGGGTTTCGTGATCACCGCCTCGATTTGTGCCGAGATCGACCGGACCGGTGGCCTCGACCTCCTGGGCTTCTACCGAAAGCGGCTCGTGCGTTTGGTGCCTGCCCTGGCCGTGGTGTGCGTGGCGCTGCTGGCCGTCGGTACGGCCTGGGTCCAGGTGCAACCGGCCATCGGCTTCTACGCGAACTACGCCCGTACCGAGGGGGTCACGCTCGGCCGCCTGACCCACACATGGTTCGTGGCGGTGATCTTCCACTTCTACGTGGTGTGGCCGCTGGTGATGAAGATCATTCCGGCACATCGGCGTGTGCATGTCATCGGTGGTCTTACCGTCGCTGCCCTCGTCTGGCGGGTGATCGCGATCGAGATCATGTCACCGGGATGGGTGTACAACGCCACCGACACGAATGCGGCGGCGCTGTTGGTCGGTTGTTTGTTGGCTGTCACCGATCTGCGGAGGATTCCGCTCGCCCGGTGGTCGATCCCGTTACTGTTCGCGCTGATGTTGCTTCCCGTCTTCGGCAATACGGGGAGCCTGATCTTGTGGGGTGGGTTCCTGGCCGTTGGGCTGTCGGCGGTTGCTGTCGAGTACGCCCGACGTGCGCCAACCTGGCTGGAGAACCGCGTCTTGCTCAAGGTCGCTGAGATCTCGTTCGGGATCTTCCTGTGGCACTACGTGTTCGTCCGTTCGGACATTCCGCTGTGGAGCGCTGCGATCTTCACGATTACGGCAGCCGTGGCGTCGTGGCACCTTGTCGAACGACCGATTGCTGCGTGGGAGGCCAACCGGACAGCCCCATCGATAGCGGCGTCTGATCACCTACTCTCGGAGTCACCCGGTGACGCGGCCTGACGATCCTGCAGCGCCCGTGAGTGTCGGCGGAGACACCGGTCCGGTGGTTGGAGATGCCGTGGAGTCGACCGAGTTGTCACCGCCGATGCCCGGCAGTGGGCTGGGATCGCTCGTCGGTGGACCGCACTGGCGCTCTGCCCAACTGCTTCTCCAACAGCTCGTGGTCGGCGTGGGTGTGTTGAACGTGGTCGTGCTGTTCGCACTCGTCGTTGTGAGGAGCGGTGGCGACGACCCCAGCGCTGCTGTCGCCGATGACGGGCGTCTCGTTGCCGAGGAGTCCGACTCGACTGCTCCGTCTGAGCAGATCACCACGACGACGGCACTCGAGACGAGTGAGGAAGACAGCGCTGAGGAGGAGCGTGAGGCGGATCAAGAGGTCCGCGATCCGTTCGCACCGGCTGTCCCCGATCCGTTCGAACCAACGGTCAACGAGGTCCAACCCGAAGCCAAGTACCTCGGCGCCCTTGTGGCGCACCGCATCACCAACTACGAATCCACCTCGACGCTCGACGACGTCCTCGGCAGTGTCGATCCCGTTGGTCCGGAGTTCGTCGATGCCATGGTTCTCGAGGTCCAGAGCGTGCATCACCCGGGAATGTGGTCGCGTGGGACGGTCGAGTACGCCCAACTGGGTGGGTGGCTCGACAACCGGATCTCGATCATCGTCGTGATTCGTCAGGAAATCGGACGTGAGAACAGCGGTTCACCGGAACGGGTCGAAACCCGAACGATGGAGATTCGCCTTGCCGGATCCGCGGCCGGTGGATGGACCCTCGAGACCATCGCTTCGGTGGGTGGTCGGCCGATCGACCGGCCAATCGATCTCGATCCGATTGCTGCTGCGGTCGTCGATCACGAACGGATCGACCTGCCCGACACTGCGGTCTGGGACGTCTACGAGGGCAAGATCGACCGTCAGTTGCTGGAACTGATGCTCGACATCGCCGACCGGATGTCGTATTCGGTGGTCGTGTTCCAGACCGGCCACGCGTACCACGTCTTCGGCACCGACCGAGTGAGCAACCATTCCGCCGGCCGAGCGGTCGACATCTACAGCTTCGAGTCGAAGCTGGTCATCGATTCACACGACAGGTCCTCGGATCTTTATGCACTCTCGGAGTGGATCGTGTCGCGCTACGACATTCGAGAGTTCGGCAGCCCGTGGCGCTTCCCGGATGCGGTCGCGCACACGTTCACCAACGAGGTCCACCACGACCACGTGCATGTGGGAGTGTTCCAGTACCCGACGTCGCCCGATCCGCCGCCTTCGACCACGACGACGGTGTCGCCTTCGACCACGACGACGGTGTCGCCTTCGACCACGACGACGGTGTCGCCTTCGACCACGACGACGGTGCCGCCTTCGACCACGACGACGG
>Ga0255776_10000632_pt1 | contig 40012 bp, 37 predicted proteins | sample 071ome_19_FD_179974 | JGI IMG/M metagenome (GOLD analysis project Ga0255776, IMG submission 179974) | Coastal salt marsh microbial communities from the Groves Creek Marsh, Skidaway Island, Georgia - 071413AT metaG (version 2) | ecosystem: Environmental > Aquatic > Marine > Intertidal zone >... | reverse complement strand
CGGTTGCTTCCCACCCCGCCTCACGGCGACGCAGTTACCTTCAGTTATCGGGTGCAGGTCTCACCCGAGTCAGGACTTTCACCCGACTGTTTGTGTGCACTCGCAGGCGCACTAGAACGTGCCGTCCTCGGCGCGCCCCTCATGGCAACCGAACCTAATTTCACCTCACAATGGAATCCCTGATAGCATCCACCAAACTGAATCCTACCCCTCGTGAGCATCACAAAAAAACCTTCTCAACAAACCTTGGCGTCTTTGCGCCTTCGCGCCTTGGCGATAAAAACAAACAACCATTAAAAACCTCGCAGACTTTAAACGGTTCAAAGCAAGATCCTCAGACGTTTTAAAAGATCATTTTACATTTATTGCACCCTCTCTACCGCAAAATGCGTCACAGTTTCCCCATTGCCTTTCAGAGGGAAACCTCGTAGCTTGGTGATCAAGTTTCCAAACCCTAACAAGTGAGGCAAGGGTATATGAAGGACGAGCTTCAAGCATCAGGAGGATCGGATCGTCGCGGTTTTATGCGCGGTTTGCTGGCTGTGATCACGGGAACCCTGGCGTTGTTGGGTCCATTGGTCGGCGGATTGGCCATGATTCTGGAACCGCTTCGACAGAAAAAAAACAACCAGGCTGGCGGCTTCATCAAGGTCGGCCAACTGGCTTCGCTGCCCAATAATGGTTTACCCAAGAAATACGACATCCTTTCGGACAGACAGGACGCCTGGAACCGTTACCCCAACGTCCCGGTGGGATCGATCTACTTAAGACGAACGGAAGATGACCGGATCACCGCATTCAACATCATCTGCCCCCACGCCGGATGTTTCGTTCAGGTGAACTCGCAGAATAAACAATTCAACTGCCCCTGCCACAACAGTCAGTTCAAATTGGACGGTTCAAAATCCAATGCGGACAACCCCAGTCCCCGCGGCATGGACCCACTGGAAGTCGAGATTCGAAACGGGGATGAAATCTGGGTGCATTACCAAAGCTTCAAGACGGGCGTTTCAGACCGCATCCCCAATAGCTGATGTCTATGTTTCTAAAATGGTTGGAAGAACGAACCGGACTGGTCAAGGCCGTTGAATCGCTGCTGTTCAGCGAGATCCCGGGAGGCGCAAGATGGCGCTATACCTGGGGTGGGCTTCTGGTCATCATGTTCGCCGTGCAGGCGATCACCGGGTTTGCCTTGTGGATGGCCTACAGCCCCGGCACCAGGACGGCGTGGGAAAGTGTTTACTACATCCAACATGTCATGCCGCTCGGCTGGCTTGTCCGCGGCATCCATTACTACGCGGCAGAATCCATGGTGATCCTGGTCCTGCTGCATGTCCTCCAGAAAATCTGGTTCAGAGGGTACCAGAAACCACGTGAACTGATGTTTTGGCTGACGATGGCTCTGGCATTGGTGGTGGTCAGTTGCGCGTTGACCGGTTACCTGCTGCCGTGGGATCAACAGGGTTATTGGTCGGCAAAAGTCCGAACCCATATCATGTCCCTGTCCCCCGTAGTTGGACCTTATCTGGAGCGAATTTCCGTAGGCGGCGATCATTTCGGACACTTTGCCCTGACACGTTTCTTCGCCTTGCACGCCGGCTTTTTCCCTCTCCTTTTGGCTCTCATTCTGTTTGTTCGCATGATCCTGATGAGACGCTATCAACAAATGGAAACCGAATCACAACCCAACGTGATCAAAGAACCCTTCTGGCCAAACCAGGCTCTGAAGAACACCCTGACCTCTCTCGTGGTCATGGGAGTGGTCCTGTTGATCACTGTCAAACCACAGTGGTTCGGATTCTCTCACTCAGGCATGGGGGCTCCGTTGGCATCGCCGGCTGATCCCACCGATCTTTATGCGGCCTCACGTCCAGAATGGTACTTCCTCTTCCTGTTTCAGTTCTTGAAATACTTTCCGGGTGAAATGGAAATCGTCGGGGCCATTATCATTCCCGGCGCTGTTTTGGGGTATTTCGCGCTGATGCCATGGATCGGGCGTCGTACCTTGGGTCACGTGTTGAACATCCTCGTGAGTATTTTCTTATTAGGCGGCGCCGTTTGGCTCACCGTCACCGCAAAAAACAATGATGCCCGGAATGTCAGTTACCAGACTGCGGAACAATCAGCCCAGGTGAAGGCGGCACGCGCCGTGCAATTGGCTTCCAGCCCCACGGGTATCCCCGAACAAGGCGCCCTTTACCTGCTCCACCATGATCCCAAAACCCAGGGACCGGGTCTTTTCGCCACCCATTGCTCAAGCTGCCACCGGTATGATGGACACGACGGCCTGGGCGAAACGCCATCGGACGCCCCTTCAGCACCGGACCTCAAGGGATTTGCCTCAAGGGCCTGGTTGACGGAATTTCTCGATCCTGCGCATATCAACACCGAACGTTACTTCGGTGGAACCGCCTTTTCAGACGGCGACATGGTCGAATACGTCACCGAAGACATTGCTGAATTTGACGCAGACCAGCAAAACGACCTGGCAACAGTTGTCAGAATCTTGTCAGCGGAAGCGCAGCTCCCATCCCAAAAAGATCTGGATGCAACGGAACCAGTTCTCAGTATTGAAGATCGGGACGAACTTTTCTACGATGTGGGATGCACGGAATGTCACGAATTTCATTTTGAAGATGAGGATGTGGACGGACCCGACCTAACGGGTTATGGTTCACGTGGGTGGATGATCGAATTCATCTCCAACCCGGCTCATGCCCGTTTTTACGAAAGCAACAATGACCGCATGCCTTCCTTCCGAGAAGAGGGCATTCTGGACGAAAAAGCCATCGGTCTCCTGGTCGACTGGCTCCGGGGCGACTGGTATGAGCCCGCAGCAGATCAAGCATCGGTCTCGATCGCGGAACCTGCGCCATAAGGATACCATCGCAACTTCCGGATTGAAAAAGGACGTCCCACGTCCGACCGCAATAAGTCCGGTTCTGGAAACCAGGGAATATGATACGAAAGATTTCTCCCGTTTTTGCTGGCAATGGGTCGGCAGTTTTCCTAAAAGAGCCGTTTCGAAAAATGGTTGCCCGCCAGAAACCGGGCGACAACAGTCACTAAAAGAGAGTGTTTGCCAAATGAAATTCGTGCTGACAACGCATAATATTAAATTAACCAAATCGATCGAGAACCATATCCTGGGCCGCATCGACAAGCTGGAACATCTGGACCGATGGGCCATCGACGCCCGCGTCAATCTGGAACACGACAACACACGTTCCCCTGAAAAACAATTCAAGTGCTCCATTCGATTGGGCGTCAAAGGAAACGACCTTTACGCAACGGATTACGAAAACGATCTTTATGCCGCCATGGACCTGGTAACCAAGAAGATCGAGCAACAGATCCGAAAGCGTCACAGTAAAAAAAAGTCCAAAACACAAAGCGAAGCCGCTCGTAGAAAACGAAGCCAGCAAGGCTAAGCTTTAAGGGACACCTAAAATCATGAATTTAGAATGCCGCTCGAACCCATTTCGAGCGGCTTCTTTTTTTCCATAGGTAGATTCCAGATGTATCGGGATCCCTGATCCGCAAGGTAGATCGGATCAGCTTGTCCCGTCGACTGCGGGATCCCTGATCCGCCCCTTATGGCAAACGAACTTAAATTTACCGCATGAAGGGAAGCCAAAAGATAAACAACATCCAAAGGCCCTCGGCCGGTAGGGATCCCGATGCATCGGGACCGCGCGTCCGGTGGCGTATCCGCCCAACGCTCCAGCTTCCCGAACGCTCATTACGCGATCGCGGCCCCGCAGCAGCGGGGCCCTACCCATCGTCCTAACCCTACATGCCACCCCCCCCTGATATCCAAATCATCCGCAGCCGCTGCCTGCTTCCGGTCAGCGCTCCTCCGATTTTTGATGGCGGTATGGCGATAGAATCCGGCCTCATCCGCGACATCGGCCCATGGGACCATATCCATCGCTTGCACACCGGAAACACTCTGGACATGGGAGAATCCGTGGTCATGCCCGGACTGATCAATGCCCACTGCCACCTGGAATACACGCAAATGGCTGGTCAATTTGCCCCACCCAACTCCTTCACCCAATGGATCCGGCAAATGATCGACCTCAAAAAATCCTGGACTCAAGCCGATTTCCAACACTCATGGGAAACCGGATACCACCAGGCCACCGCATCCGGAACCACCACCATTGCCGACAACCTCTCCCAGCCCATTGACCTTTCCAGTGAACAACTCCAGCAAGGCGCACGCCTCCTGGCCCTGTTCGAATGGATCCAGCTGGAAGGCCTTCCCTGGAATGAGGAGAAGCTGGAAGCAATGGACCACCTGATCCGACAAGCCGACCAGGCAACGGGCCTCCAATCAGGACTTTCCCCGCACGCCCCCTACACCACTACCCCGGAATTGTGGCACTACATCCTGAATCACATCAACCTGGCAAAACGCCCCATCTCCGTTCACCTGGCCGAATCGCAGGAGGAAATGGACCTCTTTCAGAAGCAGTCCGGCCCCATGCACGACTGGTTTGACACCATCAAACACCTGCCTAACTGGGGCCCGGGAACTCCCGTTCAAGTCCTGGAAAGCAAGCAGGCATTGAGCGAAGGCATGATCGTCATCCACGCAAACTGTCTGGATGAAGGGGATTTACAGACACTGGCAAAGCGCAAAGTCGGCATTGTCCATTGCCCCCGCAGCCATGCATTCTTCCATCATCCGCCATTTCAACTGGAACAATGCCTCGCTCACGGCATTCCAGTGGCCCTGGGAACAGACAGCCTGGCGTCCGTCCGCCCCGATCAAGCCCCCGAAAGCCTCAGCCTGTTCCATGAAATGCGCTGTTTTCAGCAAAGCTACCCAACCATTTCACCAGAAAAAGCCATCAATATGGTTACTTTGACCGCAGCAAAAGTGCTCGGATTGGACCACGCCATTGGCAGCCTTGCTCAGGGCAAACAAGCGGACTGGATCAGCCTTCCCTGGAACGGTCCCGAAAAAGAGCTTTTTGACGCCATCATCCACACCCCATCCGCTCCTGAAAAGGTGGTCATCCGAGGGAAAACAGTCCTCGAAAAACAAAGATGAATGAACCAGAGAACCTGTGCGTCAAAATTTCCGGCTCAGAGGTGATCTTGAGCATTGACCCATACGGGGATTTGTTTACGATTCTCTGAAGCCTCCTATAGAGAGAAAAACTCAGCAAATTTTTTGAGTCTTATGGAAAACAATCAAAAGCAAGCACAGGTCGGCGGAGAAGATTCCCGTCGAGGTTTTATCAAGAAGGCTTCCACTGCCGCCGCGGTGGTTGCTTCCTCGAATATAGTCAAAACCCCCGTTTACGGTCAAAACCAGGCGCCCTCCACCGGACGCGTCATCGGAGCCAATGACCGGGTCAACGTCGGCTACATCGGTGTGGGTGGCCAAGGCCAGGCCCACGTCCGCAGCATGAAGGGACACAAAGGCGAAAGCAACCTGGCACAAGTGGCCGTTTGCGACGTCTCCCAAAGCCGCATGGACCAGGCCCAGAACATCATCGGTGAAAAAGTCGCCCAATACGAAGACCACCGCAAACTTCTGGAAGACAAAAACATCGACGCTGTTTGCGTTGCCACCGTCGACCACTGGCACACCATCTGTTCCGTGGACGCCATGAACTCCGGCAAGGACGTTTACTGCGAAAAACCCATGACCCGTTACCTGACGGAAGCATGGCAGATCCAAGACGCCTGCAAACGCACCGGACGCCTGATCCAGGTCGGTTCACAAGGTTGCTCGGCCCGTAAATACCACAAGGCTGCCGAAATCATCCAATCCGGCATGATCGGACCTCTCGTGATGGGAACCACTTCCTACATGCGTAACAATCCCAAGGGCGAATGGAACTACACCATCCAGGACTGGGCCACCCCGGACGACATGAACTGGGAACACTGGCTGGGCGGCGTGAACAAGAAGATTCCTTTCAACGCAGATCACTACTTCCGCTGGCGTAAATACTACCCTTACTGCGCCGGTCTCCTGGGTGACCTGCTGCCTCACTTGCTCCACCCTTACATGTTGGCTACCGGAGCTCCTGAGTATCCTGCACGCGTCGTCAGCTTGGGTAACAAAGCCCTACGCACCGACAAAAACACACCTGGCACCTACGAGCGTGACGTGGACGAAAACGTCCAGGCCATCATCGAATTCCCATCCGGATTCAACCTGGTCGTCGCCTCCAGCACCGTCAACGAACGTAACTTCAACGAATCCATCCGCGGCCACCACGGCACGCTCATGATGGGTGGTCTGGGAAGTGTGAAGATCGAACTGATCCCCGAACGCAAATTCTCCGACGAAGTCGACGCCGAAGTATTCGACGATCTGTTGCCGGGTGAAGCCATTTCTCACCACGAGAAAAACTGGATCGAATGTATCCGCACCCGCGAACAGCCCAACTGCGGTATCGACCTGGCTGTGAAAGTTCAGACCGTCATTTCACTGGCTGAAATGTCCGATCGTTTGAACATCATGTGCGTTTACGACGAGAAGACCCGTAAAATCACCACCGGTGACGGCAAAGAAATCAAGCCCATCACCTACGGCACCATGGATCTCTCCTAGACCGAATCCACAACCATTTGCACAGGGTTCCACCAACCAGGTGGAACCCTTTTTCATACCCCAGGCAAATCGTGCCGTCCCCGGCGCAAGGTAGATTCCCGATGTATCGGGATCCCTGACCCGCAAGGTAGAACGTGCCGTCCCCGGCGCGCCCCTCATGGCAACCAAACCTAAATCCACCTCACAATGGAAACCCAACACCTCGCCTGGACATCACAAATAAAAACCTTTCCCACAAACCTTGGCGTCTTTGCGCCTTCGCGCCTTTGCGATAAAAACAAACAACCATTAAAAACCTCGCAGACTTTAAAAGGTTCAATGCAAGATTCTCTCACGCAAATAATGACGACACTGAAATGCACAACCCATGACGCATCCGCCCCCTTGTATCCCTTTTCACGCAAAGGCGCCAAGACCGCAAAGTCATATTTAAACCACATCCATCACCCCATACACCACCCAACAACCCCAAACTTAAACAAACCACAAAGCCACTAAGGTAAAAAACTTCGTGCCTTAGTGCCTTCGTGTGAAAAAAAAAAATGCCCCCCACCGAAGAACCCAACACCGTCCGCGCCGCCCGCATGGCCATGGCCACGCGCTTCGAGATCGTGCTGCACGGAGAACGCCGCGACTGGCTCCAATCCATCGCCGAAGAAGCACTGGACGAAATCGAAAAACTCGACGCCAAACTCAGCCTCTACAATCCCTCCAGCCAGATCGCCCGCGTCAACCGCCAGGCCGCCATCGCCCCCATCCGGGTCGATCCCCTGCTCTTTGATCTCCTCGAACGCTGCCTCAAGCTATCCACCTACACTCAGGGCGCCTTCGACATCACCATGGGACCGCTGATCAAATGCTGGGGATTCATGAAAGGCACAGGAGAAGCCCCCTCCGAAAGCGCCATCGAACACGCCATGCAGGTCGTCGGACGCCAACACGTCCTGCTGGACCGGAACAACTACACCGTCCAATTCGACCGCGAAGGCGTCATGCTCGACCTTGGAGCCGTCGGCAAAGGCTACGCCCTGGAATGCGCGGCGGAAATCATCCGGGATTACGAACTCGAAAGCGCCATCCTCCACGGCGGCACCAGCACCATTAGCGCCATCGGCACGCCTCCCGAAGACGACGCCTGGCACATCGCCATCATCAAACCCGAAAAAGACCCAGCCTTCCCCTACTACGTTGCATCCGGCGACGACAGCTCCACCGATTTCACACCGGAAGACCTGCTCACCTCCGTTCCGCTCAAAGACCAGAGCCTGTCCGTATCGGCAGTCTGGGGCAAATCCTTCCAAACCGACAACCGCACCTTCGGTCACGTCATCAACGGCCGCACCGGACAACCGGCGCATGGGCAATGGATGGCAGGCCTCGTCTGCGACAACACCACCGACACCGACGCCCTGTCCACCGCCATGCTCGTCGACGGACTCAAAGCCATGCCAGCCATCCAATCCCTCTACCCGGACAGCAAATGGCTCCTCGTCGAACAAGGAGAAAAAGAAACCGACTACCAAACCCACCTCGAAGGACTGGAACCAGCCAGCAACCACTCGGATAAGACATCCCCCAAAGAGACTTGAAGAAAAAAGCATGTAATAGTTTTAAACCGCAGATTAAACAGATTATCGCAGATGTTGTCTCTACGGCTTGTTCAATGAGCGGTCCTTGCTTGTAGCATCAATAACCAAAGAAAAACCAACTGGATGTCGACCCTAAACGAAAAGAATGAAAAATCTGCGCAAATCTTTTAAATCTCGAAGATCCCGCGACTGCGGCGGTGCGGTTAAAGAAAGAAAATGGCACGCCCGCCTGGATTCGAACCAGGGACCCACTGCTTAGAAGGCAGTTGCTCTATCCAACTGAGCTACGGGCGCAACCGATGGGAGCCATTCAAAAACCATTGGACACGTATTTCAATCCAAAAGATATAAACACTCGGAGATAAGGTTTTTTTGACAGGATGAACCGGATGAACAGGATCATTTAGGTTTAACCATTATTTTGCCCCATTTGAGCAATATGGAACTATCCTGATGATTCGGATAATCTAGGGTGCCCCACTGTCAGCCCAGTGCATCGCGCTGGGTAACACGCCCCCAACCAAAACAAAGCTCTGAAGGAGCGGACCAATCTCAACTCCCCCCTCACCACCAATTCACTATTCTAAATTCACTATTTACCATTCAACGGGGCGCACGAGACATCCCCACCCCCATTCGCAAACGCCCGGCATCAAGACCTAATTGAGTAAAACCACGAAGAGCACGAAAAACGCGAAGAAAAAACATCTTAAAAAATAATCTGCGAAAATCTGCGCCATCTCGTAGATCCCGCGACTGCGGTGGTTGTCAAAAAAACAAACCAATCAAGCACACAGAGCACGTGAAACAGCCTCCGGCTCCTTGTCGATCACGATGAGAAACGCCCTCGACGCACCACTTGGGACACGCCTTCCCTGCTCCCAATCCTGCACGGTTCTGATGCTGACACCAAAATGCATGGCAAACTCTTTCTGGGTCATGGCCACCTTTTTCCGGATACGTTTGACATCTATTTCGTTTGGTATGTGGGCTTGTACACCATCCACAGTTTTTCCCTGAACAAAATCCAATGCTTCCTGAGCACTGGCTATCATACGTTTACCTGCTGTTGTCATGATGTGGACCCTTCTTGATAAAATTCAGCCAACTGTTTCAATATTAACTTCAAAGAATTCCTCTCTGCAGCGGTTAAATTAACCTTTTCGTTTTTGGAAAACACGTTGAGCAAAAACACAGGTAGTTCCCTACCGCTGTAAAAAGTAATCACTCGAGCTCCTCCACTCTTGCCTTTTCCTTTTGCGGCGAACCGTAATTTTCGCGCGCCGCCCGTCCCCGGAATTTCAACGCCAGCATCGGGATTTACAGCTAAAAAATCGACAATAGTCCTGCAATCTGCTGAGGATAAACCCGCTTGCTTTGCTTCTTTAAGATAAGAAGGAGTTTCAACAACCGTTTGCATTTCCGTTTCAACCTACTATACGGCATTGCCGTATTCAGTCAATTCACCATTCAAAATTCACAATTTTAAATTCCATCTCCCCTACTCCTTCAAGAAGACTTTTGACCATCTGATATTCGAAATCGCCCAGGATGGTCGGTATTTGGGCGATAGCAAAATCATCATAAACGATAGAAAGGAAATGGTAGTATGGATAAAAACATCCAACCAACTAAGAATGAACCAGGAATGTTCATTCGAGGAATAGTCATCTCGAACTCTGCAAAGCTGTTCCACCGAAAGGACGGAAGCGGCTCGAGTGTCGTAGTCACCCAGGAAATCGCCACACAACCTGGAGTGGTCGAATACACCCGGTACTTCGACGTGGGAAAAACAACAGAAATCAAGGTTCAGGGCGAAGAGGTGCTGGAATACCCACAGTTCCCTCAAATGAAGTCCATCAACCTAAAAGTACTGGCATGGAAGGCATTTGACAAAAAGTTCGTTATTACCAGGGCAGAACCACAGTCAGAATGATCTACAACCAACGAAACGTGGCGGAGTCGCGTCAGCGACCCGCCCCTTTACCTTGTTTATATGTTCAATAACTGTCCAATCTTGATTTCAAGGTCTCAGAATATTGAATTCACGATGGACTAAGGGCACATCCAAAATAGAGAAAACGATTAAAAAGACCGTATTTTTCCCATGCACAGATATAATCTCGGTTATTTCCAGTCTTCAGATATAGCTCAATGTTTTGTATTTTCATCGATATCCACCAATTGGGATCTTATGCAGGAGATTCAAAAAATTCAAAGAAAGGCTTTATTGAAGACCCAATTTTGGGAAGACTCATACCGCACAAACGAATTTTACTGTGCCCAAGAGATAATCGATGACATACCCTCCAATTTGGCAGTCTATACGGAAACGAAAAAACAATTATTCTTCCAAAACATAATGCTCTGGATCTATATCGCAGTTCCTCTCGCCGGTATCATTGCAGGTTTCGCTGCCGGTGGGTCTCCGTCGCCTACAGGGGGGACAATCACGTCAACAGTTGGGGCATTCTTGGTCGGCGGACTGGCTGGGCTTTCGACAAAGGACGGACTTACCGATGAAGCTCTGAATAAAATCGGATTGCTCGCAACGATCTTCCTTCTCTCCCTCTTAATTTCTTATATAGTCAGCAATATTTTGCGCAAGAAAGGCGCTTTAGAGTGGATGGGGTTATCAAGACCACCTAGATAAAAGACGACCATGAAACGAGATTTTTGGTTCGAAACATCCTAATCGATACGTTGTAACCGGCATGACATGGTGTTCCGCGTCACGATATTTGAGGTGGCCCCGGGAGTTCGGCCACGGAGTGGCTGAACTCCCGGGGCCACCTCAGGCTTTCATGCTCGATCCTCGCATTTAAGACACTAAACTGAACGTTTATTTGCAGAGGGGGGCATTAGTTGTTAGCTCTTAGCTGTTAGTTGTTGGCTGTTAGCTGTTGGCTGTTAGCTGTGTGTGCCAATTCACTATTCTAAATTCACCATTCACCATTTCTCTTTGGTTGGTGATTTTATTCTCTCACAAAGGCAGCAAGACACGAAGAGGGATCGTTTACTGCCAAACTTCTTTTAGGAATTTGCCGGGGCCCTGGTCGGATAGCAGGTGAATGATTTTGTCGGATGGAATGGATACGGTGAAGCTGCCTTCGGCATAGGAGGCGACCGCGTATGGCGCAAAGTGGATCGAGAGGCGCGTTTCGTCAAATGTGAACGCATACATCTCCGCAAAGTTCAAAGCGGTTAGATTGCCTTGGGTGACTTCCGAAGCCCCTTGCTTGGTTAATGCCTCGATGCATAGTTCGGATAAGGTTTGTTCTGCTGGCAATGCTGGATCGAATAGATCCTCCAGTCCAAAAATGGGTTGCGTGTTTTCGGTACGGTAAGCGTTGACCGGTTTGTAAAACAGATTGCCATGGGCTCCGCCTGTATATTCATGATACATGCCCTGAAGGCTCAACAGGTTCTTGTTTTGGAAACTCCTGGTGAAGGTCCAATGCTGCCACCATTTGTTGGCCGCTGTCGGTTGTCTGAAGAACTGCCAAGCTTCCTTATAGGCACCTTTGAAAAACGTGGATCTGGCTCCCACCGGGATCAGGAGACGTATCTTGGAGATCACCGATTCCTGCCAAGGATCGAGATCGGACATGGGTTCCAATCTTATTCGCAGTGTTTTCTTCAATCCGCGTTTCCCGAAAAGGAATCCACTCGAAATGCTGATTTCTTCATAGCGCGTCGCTGTTGACAGTTGAATTTTTTCTGGATCCGTTCCTGGTGTCATCGTCCAGAGACCGGCGGTTGGAACCTTGTCAATGCCATCAGGCCAAGTCAAAAGCCCTTGAGTGTTTTCAGCTGTGGTTCGGAACGGTGTGACCTGCCATTCATTTCCCCCCTTTGAATTATTCTGATTCACATGCCAGGAGCGGCTTCCATCGCTTAGGGACAAGGTGCCGTATCCACGTTCTTCATCCCATTGCAAGTCGATTGGTCCCAGTTCAGTCGTTCCCTGATACCGGACCAGAGCACTGGGATGGAATGAGGGAAACACCATGGATTTGATCACCCACACGGCAAGCAAGACAAGTGTCAGTGATAGAAGGATGATTAGCTTTTGTTTTTTAACCGCTGATTTCACAGATTTTCGCAGATTTTTTTAGACACCCACCGCGATAGCGGGATCTCCGAGATTATAACAGGATGAACTGCCACCGCAATCGCGAGATCTACTAGATTTTTATTCACGCAGAGGCGCGTAGGCGCAGAGATTTTTGAGACGAGTTAATCGTAGGGTCGAGTGCCACCTCGAACCCAAACTTCACCCTCAGGGTGTCCATAACCAAAGGGAATGGAACGTGGACAGACCATCGTTCATCGATTTACTGTAGCATTTCCATCGTGTTCGTTTTGATTTTCAAATGCATCAAGGATTGAAGTGGGTTCGAGACGGCGCTCGCCCCTCCAGGGGATAACCATATTTAAAACCCCAAAGGGGTGTGAACCATCATCAGCCGAGAGCAAGCTGTTAGGATTTAGCTGTTAGCTGTTAGTTTTTAGCTGTTAGCTGTGATTGGAGCCGTGTTATCTGATGCCTTTCTGTCCCTCACCAAACAATTCACTATTCTAAATTCACCATTCACTATTTTAGACAAAGCACCGCGACTCTAAAGCCGAGGTAGCTGAAGGAATTGCCGGGCCAGGCTCGGAGGCGGCAGGCGGAGCGGCAGTCTCTGGGGAAGTCTTCCCAGCCGCCGCCGCGAATCAACCGGACGGCGCCGGTTTCCGGTCCCAGGGGATCGATCACGTCGCCTCCCGGATAGGCGTTGGCATACACATCCTGGCACCATTCCCATACGTTGCCATGCATGTCGTACAGTCCCCATGCATTCGGTTTTTTTTCTCCGACCGGATGCGTCTTGCTCCCGCTGTTGGTCCAATACCAGGCGTATTGAGTCAGGTGATCGTATTCCGGATCGTCCCCATAGTAAAAGCGGGTTTGGGTTCCGGCCCGGCAGGCGTATTCCCGCTGGGCTTCGGTGGGCAGTGTGAAGGCATAGCCCTCGGGCAATCGCCCGGCCTCTCGCTCCCGCTCCGTGAGGCGTTCGCAGAATGTCACAGCCAGGTTCCATGACACACGTTCAACAGGCAGTTCCTCCCCCTTGAATCTGCTGGGATTGGTTCCCATCACCCTTTCCCACTGCGCTTGGGTCACTTCATATTTCCCCAATAGGAATCGCTCGGAAATCGTCACTTCGGTCAACGGTCCTTCATCCGATTCACGATGTGTTTCGCTTTGGGGACTCCCCATGATGAAGGTTCCTGATTGGATACGAACAAATTCCATGGTCACACCCTCACCCAGATCCAAGGTGTGCAGGGGTGCGATCGGGTCCGGGATTTTCCGGATCTGGTAGAATGCCCTGGAGACACCGGCATCCACAGATAGGTCGTATGTCTGAACCGATTCCATGACGGGATTGAGATCTGCAACCTTCATCCAACTCCCCTGCTCCAAATGCTCCCGGCGAAACAACTCATAACCCAAAGCCCCCTCATTCACCCAAGCCAACTGCACCCGTCCATCTTCCAGGAACTTGATCGGTTTGGGAAGAACGACCATTTCCTCCGCAGGCGCAGGAATGGTCTGGGCAATAGAAAGAACAGACATGGACACCAAGACAAAAAAAGATATCGCAAACAGCAAAGGCCGTCTGCCTGCACTCAAAAAGCTGAATGGGTATAAGTCCATATCTTTTTCGATCGTGATTTGGATTTAGACTGATTGACAAAAGTGATTGCTTACAAGGGCCCCCGATGTTTCTTATTCTCACGCCCGTCCCATGAATCGGGACTAGAGACGCAGTGACGCAGAGGTTTTTCTGAAATTACTTTTGGCAGACGTTATGATATCCTTCGTGCTCTTCGTGGTTAGTTCTCCTCTATCTCCATTTAGGTCGCCCCTTCAGGGCTTTGATTAATGTTCTGTGCTATCCCCGGCGCGTTGCACCGGGCTGGTATGGGTCGCCCCGTTGGGGCTTTTATTTGATATTGGCGAGGCCACGTTATTGGTTACGCAGTTACGGGCCACGTTCTTGGGAACGCGGCTACGAGATAATTCACCATTCTAAATTCACTATTCACCATTCAAGGCGCTCCGCGCCGCCCCATGTTGCGGGTTGAGTTTGAGGATGTGTTCCAGTTCCTGGCGGGCTGAATTTTTATTTCCTGCTTTCATCATGTATTGGGCCATGGTCATGCGGACCAGGGTGGAATGCGGCAGAAGATCGCGGGCTTTGGTGGTCAATTCGATGGCTTGTTCAAAGTCCTGGAGCCGCGCCGCCGAGCGACCGGCGAGAAAGGGCAGGTTCCAATCCTTGGGAAAGGTCTTCATCGCTTCCTGTGTCCAGCCGATGGCTCCAGCCAAATGCGCTTTGCCCATGCTGCCATATTTGGTTTGAAATTGTGTTTCCTGTGCCTGGATCATGGCTGAATGATTCCATCGATCTTGATAAGGTGCTTGTTTCATCAAGGTAATCATGGATTGAATCATGAATCCTTCGATGACCGGATTGTATCCGAGTTGCTTGCCCGCCTCCACCAAACTCAGGAGTCGACCGGATTCCTGTTCGGGCGCTTCGGTTGGCAGTTTCAAGGCCTGTTGAATGAATGGATAAAAGTAGGAGGCCATCCAATAGTCTCCTTGAAAACGAAAATGTACATGCTCATAGAACCATTCCAGTCCCGGGATGGCCGCCGCTCCACTGGCTCCGTTTCGGACCAGTTGATCCAGGTCCACCAGGGTGACGTTCCCGGCAGCGCCCCTGGTTTTGGCAAGTTCGGAAACAACGGAGTTGCAGGCAGTGGGCGCGCGAAAGGGTAACGCGTCACAATCCCGCGCGGCTCTCAGGTGGAGTTTAGCGGATTCAAAATCTTCCATCTGCAGGAACAAACGTCCCAGTCGATATTGCAGTTCGGCGTAGCGGGGATCCAGTTGGAGCGCTTCCTGGAAGTGTTGGACGGCTTCCTGCAAGTTGCCTTCCAGTCGCGCCTGTTCCCCTTTGGCGACCGCCTGATCGAACGAAGCCCCGGATGTCTTTTCCCAAGCGGCACGATGCAGTGACCCGAGGGGAGGGAAATCTCTTTCATTGGCCAATACGGTTCCTATCAGGACCGGGATTTGTGCTTCGGAATAAGCGCTCAGGATTTCATCGAGGTTCTGCCTGAACCGGTCGAGCACCTGATCGCGTCTGGGATCGTCCGGGTGGAGGCGATGTTGTCGGAAGAATTCCATGTCCTGAGCGGTTTCTTCCGGATCACGCCAGGAAGAGACACTGGACCGCAGCCATTGCCCGAGCTTGCTGGATCGCAGGGCCTGCTGGAACCGAATTCGCCCCATGCTCGGAACACGCTTTGTATCCGGTCCGGGAGCCTGCCATCCGACCAGTTCGTTGTTGCCCATGTAGAGCAGGATCAGGTCCGGATCGTAGGCGATGGATTCTTCGGCGATCACACGAATCATGTGGGAATTGATCCCTCGCATGGCCAGATTGATCACTTCAAACTGTTTGTCCGGGTAACGATGTCGCAGCATTCGATCGAGGATGCGACTGAAAGAGAACGCAGGTTCCGGTGTGCCCAGGGCGGCAGATTCACCGAGCACAAAGATACGGAGCGTGTCGGGATCCTTGGTGGATGCGAATTGGAATGGATGTGGTTTGAGCGAACTTTGCGTGTTGTAAAACTGCCAGACAAAGCGTTCATTTTCCACGACCTTGCCGGTATCGATATCTTCCAGAAAGAAGGTGGTGGGGTATCCATAATCCAGCGAACGCAGCGCCATTTCCAGCAGGCACAACAAAGCAAGCACCAGGACCGAAGCCATCGCCAAACCCATACACGCCCGTTTCCAACCGGGCATGTTTGAAAACCGATTGGAAGACGCAGTATTGGAGCTTGTTTTCTCTGAACCGCCGGACATGCGGTTCAGCTTAAAAGGAGGATGGTGTGGATCAATAGAAAAGATTGGCAGGATGCCCTGCGACGGTAGGGATCCCGATTTTATCGGGACTGCGCGTCCGGTAGCGTGTCCGCACAACCCAGCAGACCATCACAAACCCGAACGCGCTCGCGGCCCTGCGGCAGCAGGGCCCTACCCTCTAATTCACCATTCACCATTCTTTCAGGCCAGTTGCTCGTGGCGGATGTCCTTGGCTTCGCAGAGGAAGACGACTTCTTCGGCGATGTTGCTGGCGTGGTCGCCAATACGTTCGAGACTTTTGGCGATGGTGATGTAATGCAGGCAGCGCAGAGCGCTTTCGGGTTCGGCGACCATGCGTTCGGTCATCTGACGGTAGATGGCCTTGTTCATGGCGTCTGCTTCCTTGTCCTTCAACACGATTTTGCGGGCGGCATCGGGTTGACGGAACACAAATGCATCCAGAGAAGCCTTGAGCATGTCGATCACCAGATGCGCCAGGGGTTGAATATCGACGGAAGATTTCAGGGGGTTTTCCTTCATCAGCTCCAGGCTTCTGCGGGAAATTGTGGTGGCCTCGTCACCGACACGTTCGAGTTCGGTGGAGATTTTCATGGCCATGGCGGTGAATCTCAGGTCTCGGTCTTCGGGACCTTTGGCGAGAAACTCCATGGCAAGTTCGTCAACATCTTTTTCCAATTGATCAATCACCGAGTCCTGTTGTTTGACGGACAGAGCGGCATTCTGGTCGCGGTCAATGACCGATCGCACCGATTTCCGAACACACTGCTCCGCGTTGCTGGCCATGAGCAGCAGTTTTTCTTTCAGCACTTCTGTATCTGTCGGGACACCCAATTTCATATTGAACAAGCGATTAACGGAACCACGCCATATAGCATGCACCAGTGTACCCGATCTGTCACGTGAAGCTGTTGGATTTTTTTTCATAGGAAGGCGGCATGCACCCAAACCACACCTACACCTTCGAGGCTTGGGCGTGGGTGCTTTGCTGCACCATTGTTTCTAATGTTTGGAAACTGATACTTTTCTTAACAGAGGAACCAATTAAAAGTTCACGGAAAACCGGAATTGAGCAATGTCCACGGAACCGTCACGTAGGATGCCTGTGCTGTCGACGCGTTGCACATTGGCAATGCCATAGTTGAAAATCGCTCGTACACTCGGGCTGAGATACCAATTCAAACCGGCGGTCCAGATGTCCATTTCACCCCCCATGATCCCCCCATCATTCAGATCCAAATCAGAGTAACGAATGAACAGTTCCCAGGCGCCCCATCCACCATTTGCTGGTGAAAAATCATTCTTGGGACGGATACGATCATAAAATCCCAATCGTGGTTTGTAGGCATCGATGCGGCTTTCTCCGGTCAAAAACCAACTTGCAAAGACGTAATACCCCCCCAGGTCGGCATGACCGCCGCCCATCAAATCACTACGGTTTTGAATGTATTCTGCCTGGATACCATAGGGTCCGTGGGCAAAAGCAGTTTCCACACCAGCCAGGTAATAGTGATCCGACGCGAAATGCCCCGTATCCACCAATCGAGGAGCTAAGTGCCCTTCCGGACGAGCGCGATGGCGTGCCGTGCCATCTTTGGTGTTTCCATAACTTCCAGCGATACCAACGTGCCAATGGGTTGGTTTGCCATTCACTTCATCCTGATAAGGCACGCCGAAGACACGTCCAGTGACGTGCTGGTTTCCATCCATTTCGTCAATGTTGGTATTGTCCGTCCCAACAAACCACCCCGCCTGCCAGACCAACCGGTCATCCAGAGCAGTATTGGACAATTGCAAGCCATTGTTACGGCTGGGAACAAAAGCTGAATTCACGGACGAACGTTCCACGTATGGCATGTGTTTGGAACTTCCCATTTCTTCCATGCTGAATGGTTCCTTCATGTGCCCTATCCTGAGTTCTCCGACATAAGGAAGATCTTTTAAACCGGCATAAGTATCCTTCAGCACCACGTCATTTCCTGCAAAATCAATGTCTGTCTTGTAAAGGAAAGGATCAAATTCCCCTTCAGCGGAGATCCGCAAGCGACGAAACTCGGTTCCGCCATTCATATCGCCTACCAGAGCTTCCACGTCGGCATCTTCGTCGTAACCGGACAGGTCAAAGTGAAAGCGACCACCAAACTCGCCCTTGGCTGTCGTGCCATCAACGGTCTCAAATTCCATGCCGTTGTCCCAGTTCCAGATCAACTCGGTTGGATCCTTCTCGGGTGTAGCATGAGTGGAGCCGGCATTGTTGGCGGTTTTTCCCTTTGTCGTTGCGCGGGCATCATCCATTAGAACCGATTTCGTTGCGTTGTTGGAAACGGTGGTTTGAACCTGTTGTTTGAGTGATTGCACCTCCTCGGTCAACTTGGCATTCTGTTCCGCCAGTTGCTGGAGAGCCTTCTCGAGTTGTGCGATTCGATCTTCAGTGGAACCGGATTGGGCATACATTTTCCCAATCATCAGCATGATCATGCAGGCAGTTACAACGGGACGTTTTCTCAACATTGAGTGATTCATTTTCTTCAGGTTGTATTTTTCGTGTCAACTTGCAGTCCAATGAGTGACGCATACAACGGAAGCCATCATCATGTCGCACAAGCGTGATGCCGGAAAATTTGAAGTGATTGGGTCACTGATTTGCGTCATTTATGTTACGATTGTGTAACAACGCCCGACGCAAAATACCTCAAAGTGAATCAGGTTGGCCAATGGCGGTGTAGAGACGAAATTGGGTTTTGTTGTAAGCCGATAACGCATCAATATATCCGTACCTGGCTTCAGAGAGGGATCGAATGGACTGCAAGAGATCCTGAGGTGGACCCTGGTTTTCATGAATCTTCTCCCTGTTTAATCGAAAAGCACTCCAGGCGCTTTCAACAGCCTTGGTTGACAATTCAAACTGTTGTTGATGCGCGCGCGCCATGATCACGGACTGTCGCACTTCCGAATCAATCCGGTCTCTGAGTTGTTGCAGAATCAGTTGATGCTCCTCCAAAGCGACTTTGGAAGCTTTGTTTCGAGCCAGATACCCCATCCCCAAGCCTGGCAGTTCCCAATAGACCGCTCCGCCAAACTCTGTCCTTCCTTCAAATCCACCCACCGATGAACCTCGATCCCCCGCGAATTCACCCGTGGAAGCGCCGGCGGCAATTGATGGTATGAGCGGATCCATGCGTGCCTGGCGTGACTGAATCCGGGCTTGATTCACCAGCGCCAATCCTTGATCGAGTTCCGGGCGATGGTCCTGTGCCATGCGCACCAATTCATCCATCGAGGTATCCAAGGCAACCATGTGCATCGCCACGCGTTCATCAGATTTCGGAACGAAACGCGTTGATGCAGGAAGCCGCAAAAGCTCAGCCAGGCGAACTGAATTCGCTTCGTGCAACGCCTGAGCTTCGTGCCATGCACTTTCGATCAGCAGATGATTCACCTTCCCCCGCTCAGCCTCCGACCGGGAGCCCTCCCCGACCTGAGCAAAGCGTTCTGTCCACTCTGCAAGTTCCTTAAAATGAGTCAACGTTTCAGTGGCGATCTCCAGGCGCACTTCGGATTGTTGCAGTTCAAAATAGGCCAAAGCAATGGACAATAGATTTTGGTGCTGATCGGTGACACCGGCGAATTGAACGGCTTTTTCAGATTGGCGTGCCGCCAGGGGAGTATAAATGACATCCGCCAAATCGACGTTCAATCCCAACCCGGGAAATCCCGGAAGCCCGGCGCCGATAGCCCCCGTACCAAACCCCACCTGACTGCCCGACCGTGTGACATCGACACTCCCCCCACCGGATCCCTGCAGCAGCCCATCCTGACGGTAATAGCTCAAATCAAATCGAACATCCGGAAAAAGCAGCATGTCCGCAACCTGACGTCTCGCTTTGGCCTGTTCGATACGTTTGCTTGAAATGGCCACCGCATAACTGGAGGCGTCCCCCAAGCGCAGTGCGCTGCGCAAATCAATCGGATAGATCGTTTCCTCGCCTTCCGGTTCCCCAGTCTCAGCAACCGCATGGGCAATCGTCGCATTCACCGCCTGCAAGTGAGTCGCCCCCCCGGAAAGATCCGCCTCTCCCGCATCCGGTCGACTCACACAGCCCACCATAAGAAAGCCCGAAAAGCAGATAATCAGTGAGAGGATGGATAACTTTTTTGTACCATTCATGATTTATGAGGAAACTTCAAAGCATGTTCAGGATGCTCGTTGTAGGCCGCCGGGACCTCCATCCTTCTTCAAAAGAGTATAAACACAAGGCACCACGAACAAGGTCAGCACGGTAGAAACAATCATCCCGCCTACCAGAGCAGGTGCCAAAGGAATCATCGCTTCGCTACCGGGAGCCAGGTTGATAGTCAAAGGCAGCATGGAGGCAACCAGAACGAATGCCGTCATCAAAATGGGACGCAGCCGAATACAAGCCGCACGTTTTGCGGCCTGGAATGTATCCATACCGCCCGCCCGGAGATGATTGGCAAAATCGACAAGGAGGATCGAATTATTCACAACCACGCCGATCATCATGAGGATTCCCATCAGGGATTGAATATTCAGGTGCGTTCCGGTAATCCACAAGGCACCGAAGACCCCAGCCAAACCAAGAGGCACCGCGACCATGATGATCAGGGGGTCACTCATGGATTTGAACTGAGCCACCATCACCAGGTAAACCAGCACCGCAGCCGTGATCAATCCCCAGGTCAATGCGCCGGCGTTTTCCTTCATTTTGTTCACCGGTCCACGCAAGGTGACACCAACACCCTTGTCAAAGGTCATATCTGCCAGTGCGGCTTCCACATCGCGGGCTACCGAACCCAGATCCCTTCCGCTGACGTTCACATAAACGTCGGACACACGGCTAATGTTGTAGTGCGAGACCTCACCGGGGATGTTGACGCGCTGTATTTCGGCCACTTCGGACAAGGGAATGGTTGTCGGCCCATTCTGTGTTTCGATAGACAAGGGGAGGTTGCGTAATTCGGCCAACGAATCCACTTCGTTGTCTTCGTATTGGACACCAATAAAAAAATCGACGCCCGATTTGGGATCCACCCAAATGGTCGGCGCGTAGCCCACACTGGAGGAAAAAGCCGTGACGACATTTTCGGCAATCTCCTTTAGAGTCAGCCCAAACATAGCGGCGCGGGTTCGATCCACTTTGACATCCAACTGTGGATAATCGAGTGATTGAGCGATCTGGACATCCGCCGTTCCTGAAATATGCTTCACCTTTTCGACAATTTTCTCGGCAGCCGATCGCGTGGCTTCTACGGTTCCAGCCGAGACCTGTATATCGATGGGAGCAGCCACCCCTTCATTCAGGGCTGCGTTGATGATGCCACCCGTCACGAAGAAGAATTGTTCTTCGGGAAAGTCCCGGGCAAGCGAAGATCTCAGTTTGGAAAAGTACTCTTGCGTGCTGGTACTGCGTCCCTCCTGCTGTCACGTCACCACCAGGAAAGCGGTATCCGGTCCGGCATTCGGGCTGAGAATGGTGGAAAACCCCGCCCCCTTTCCGAGTGGCAACCCGATATTTGCCATGATGGTTTCGATTTCATTTTCGGGAATGACCTGCTTGATGGCGTTTTCAATTTCAATGATCCGCTTTTCAGTATCTTCCAGTCGCGTGCCCGGAGTGGTCTTGACGCGTAATTCAAATACACCGGCATCCACATCGGGAAACAGGTCCTTGCCAATCAATGGAACCAACAGGAGTGAGACAACAAACAAACCCACACTCCCCAATACAACCAATTTTCGCATTCCCATGGCGCCGGTCAACCAGGCGCTGAACCGTCCATCCTCTCCCTGTTGTATATCGTCGTTGGACAGATCTCTTTTTCCAACCTTTAACACTCGATTGCAAAAAGCGGGAATCACCGTCATGGACAACAGATACGAAGCGGCAATGGTGAGAACGGCGGCAACGGACAGCGGTTCAAACAGGTATCGGATCATTCCCCCCAAAAACAGGACCGGAACGAAAACGGCAAGTGTGGTGATCGTCCCCGCCAGGATCGGTGTGGCCACCTCTTCCGATGCATCCCGAACCGCTTCCAGGCGTGGTTTGCCCATACCAAGATGACGAACGATGTTTTCCACCACCACAATACTGGCATTCACCACGTTGCCAACCGCCAGGGCGATGCCGCCCAGGGTCATGACGTTGATGTTGTTTCCTGTCAGGTAAAACCCAAGCAGGCCGATCAAGATCGAGAGAGGGATCACCATCAAAACCGCCAGAGAAGGCAAAAAGGCACGCAGGAAAAACGCCACCACCACCACCACGAGCACTCCCCCCAAACCGACTTGATACTGCAGACTGGTAATGGCATTGCGGATGTAACTGGACTGATCATTGACCAGGGTCACCTCGGCGGCTTCGGGTATTTCCCCCTGCTCTTTCATCTTGGGAATTTCCACACTCAAGCCTTCCCGAATGCGATCCACCACCTAAATGGTATTCTCTCCCGGTTCACGAAGCAGAGGGCAATAGACCGAGCGATTTCCATTCACCCGCACGATATTGTACTGCAAGGCCGCGTCATCTTTGGTGTAACCGATATCGCGGATGAATACAGGTTTTCCATCCCTCACCACAATAGGGATATCATTAATGCCTTCGGGCGTTGGCAAGGTGTTCACCGGATGCACCTGATATTCCGTGCCTCCCAGTTTCATGGTGCCTCCTGCCAGAACAAGATTGGCTCTGTGAACGGCATCCACCACATCGGACGGCGAAAGGTGATGAGCTCGCAGTTTGTCCGGATCGACGTAGATCATCATCTGGCGAAACTTGCCGCCGAAAGGATGCGGAATCTGCACTCCTTTGAGCCCGCCCATTTTATTGCGAACGGCCTAATAACCGATCTTGTAGAGCTCCGTTTCACTGAGTCCATCCCCCGCAATGGACGCCAGCACCACCGGCAGATTGCCCGGTTCGCTCCGAAGGGTGATAGGCCATTCGATCCCCGGAGGGAGATGGAACATATCGCTGGCTTCCAGGTTGACGATGTCGTTCATGGCGGATGAGGCATCCGCTCCGGGTTGAAAGAAAACCTTGATCACCGAAACTCCCGGTAAGGTGCGGGATTCCTGATGCTCGATCTTACCTGCCAACGTCAGGGCACGTTCCACACGGGAGGTCACCGATTTTTCCATTTCGGTGGTGGGCAATCCGGGATAAGAAAAAAAGCTGGTGACAACGGGGGTTCTGAAATCCGGCAGGATGTCCGTCGGTATTTTGGAAAGGACGGAAAACCCCAGAAGGCAAAGACCGATCACTGCAGACCACACTGCATAAGGATTGGAAAGAGCAAGACGAATCAGATACATGGCAGTTGGCGATAGTTAAAATAAACGCTATGGAGGACTCAATCTTTCAATACCTGGACTTCCTGTCCGGGCTCCAATCGTCCCAGCATCGCACCCACGACCGTTTCCGAACCCGTCAGGCCCGAGACGATCTCAATGTCGTGTCCGTCATCCCACCCGGTCACCACGGGAACATGAGATATAGTGGAGTCGGCATTGACGACATAGACGTGTGAGTTTTGTCCCGATTCATTCACGCGAATGGCGCCTGAAGGCAGAACAAGCGCGGTGCGATGTTCCATGGTGATCACCGCTTTCCCAAACATGCCCGGGAGTAACAGACCATCTTCGTTTTCCACATCCATTTCAACGCGCATGCTCCTCGTTTCGATATCCAGCGCCTTGGCTGCCCGGCTGATACGTCCTTTGAAGTTTTTTCCAGGTAAGGCCGAGAATTGAACCTCCATGGCATCCCCTGCATCTGTCCAGACCGCGTCCCGTTCAGGCACGTCCACGCAAACCCTCACCTTACTACTGTCGGAAACCACAAATAGCGGCTGACGTTTTGTCCCAGCCCCAGTCTGTTGCCCGACATAATCCCCAAGCTCGACATGACGCGCCGTGACGACGCCATTGAAAGGAGCTTTCAAGGTCCCATAGTCCAGCAAGACCCGCGTCTCTTCCAATGTCTTTCGAGCCACCTCCACTGCTGATTTGGCGGCTTCCCAATCAGCTTCCGCCACTTTCAAGGCAGCCTGGGTGGCTTCCCATTTGCCCTGGATTTCGATGGAGACCTTTTGCGAAACCGATCCGGTATTGGCGAGCGCTTCAATGCGTTTGGATTCGGATTCCACGGTCTTCAGCTCGGCTCTAACCATTTCCACATGGGCCATTTTTTGAAGCACACCACTTTAAGCCAACAAGACTTGTGCTGTTTGTCTTTGGACGGCCGATTCCAGTTCGGGTAGATCCAGAGTGGCCAGGGTGTCACCAGCCCTCACTTTATCCCCGATATCCACATTCAACTGTTTCAGGAAACCGGTCGCCTTGGCGTATAAGGCGGCTTGATGAAAAGGTCGGACGGTTGCCGGCTGTATGGAGGTACGTTGCAGGCCTTCTTCTCTCGGGGCAACTGCAGGGACCTGGGCAGCGTTTGAATAAACAAGGCTGACAAACAGCCATGCGTTCAGCATTAAACCCAAATGCCAACGAAAGGGTACGCGTCCGTGTAAACGGATCAGTTCAGCATTGCTCATATATTTGGAGGAATCAGTTGGTCGAATCTTAGATTCAGCCCCACGGACTGACAACTCCAAAAGTCAAAACCCTGCCTACCATGTAGACAGGGTTAAAATCCCAGCCGGGCAAAAAAGATGTGGCCTGCGAGTTACACGATACGTAACAGCATCTTACAGCTGATCCCCATCCTCATCCGAAGCGAATTTGATCTGATCATCCCCGCCAGCTTGTTGAATCAATTGCTGTTTACGGGTGGCAGCCTGTTCTTTCAGGTGGGTTTCGTGTTGATCGGCGCGTTTGCGCATGATGAAGCGAACTGCCAGATTGCCTGCCAGTCCGATGGCGATGCCAAATAATCCACCCAGGCTGATGACTTTGGACACCACACCGGCAACCACGGCAGCCACCAATGCGGAGAAGAACCAGCAAAACACCACCCAGATGGTTCGCCCCATTTTCAGGGAAGCATCCCCTCGGGCGAAAATTTTATCAGCCCAACCAGTTGAAATCACCGCAGCGAAGGCGACATAGGTCGTCGAAACCGGCAAGCCCATCCCCGAGGCGAAGGCGATCACGCTCCCGGTAACAGAGGTAATCACAGCCGCACGCAAGGCATCGTAATGCTGCAGTTTGTCGCGCTGAGTTGTCTTTGGTTTGGGAGCCAGCGCATGATCCTGACCAGGTTTGGGGACGATCCATTTTGCCACGGCGATACACCACTGAGGTGCATACAAGCGAACCAGATCTCCCTGACTCCCCGTATTCACCTCGGCACGTGTCACGCGTTGGGCTGTTTTCGTGGTCATCCCCATGAAAAGCAGGGCACCGCAGCAGAAAAGCCAAAACCAATGCACATCCACAGACCCAGCCAACTCGCCTTTTTGAAGGATCATAAAGATGGCCAATCCAGGCGAAGCACAGTTGGCCAGATCGTTTTGCCCAAAAGCCACGGCGGTCGCGATCATCCCCAACACAGCCATGGCAGCAAAGAGATTTTTGGAAATCCTTTTTCCCCAGAATTGAATCAGCATATAGGTTAAAACTGAGAGAACCGCCCATATGCTCAACAATGCGAACGGAGCACCAAGGGTATCAAACGTGCTTGCTTTGAGGGATTTGACAAAAGCCACATTTTTCATCCCTTTCATGACCAAAAAATAAACCAACCCGGTCAGCAAAGCCCCAGCCATCCAGGGTCCATGAAGTTTGATCGTTTCCGGATCCTCGCAATCATCCCGCACCACCCCACGAAACATCCGTTGCACCAAAAAACCCGCGATACCGCTGACAATGATGGAGCAAATGATCCCCAAGATCACCTTGGAACTTTTGTCCCAATGAATCGCCTCCGCCCCCCCCAATGCAAAACCGCTGCCGAGCAGGGCAAAAACAAGGCATGCTGTTGTGGAAACTGGCATACCGTAAGCGGAAAAGGAATAAAGAAGCACAGTGTTGGTGAGGTAAACACCGATATAGACACTGATGGCCGCATTGATTCCCGGCAAGGCTTCCGGATCGAATATGCCTTTGCGGGCGGTTTCCATCACTGGCGAAGATGCCATGGCACCAATGATTACGGCAGTGCCAGCGATCCAAACCGCCTTGTTCCGGGGCATCACGCGTGCGCCAAAGACGGCATTGACGATGTTGGCGGCGTCGTTTCGTCCGACTTCCACCGTGTTCCAGATCAACATGATCAACGCAATCGCGCCGACAACGTAATGAAATAAGGTCAGTTCCATAATGTCTCCATTCCAGCTGCCACCTTCGGTTTCCTCTCTTCAGTCCGACCGTTTGATCGAACTTGAATTCTGGCCCGTACGGGCATCCAGCAGTTTCGGGAGCATCCAGACTTCTCTGAGCTAATGAAAAGTTTTCACTAAGTCAAGGGATAGGTTCACTCAATCCCTTGACCTGCCCCCACATTCTCCGCTGAGCGAAAGACTCGAAACGTAAAAGTTTCAGCTAAACGTGAGCGTGGAAGGTCTCCGTGACACGAAAACGTCGTTTATGTTACGATTCTGTTACAGTGAATAAGGAGGGAGGGAACAAGTAAAAGAGAACCGTTGAACGGAGTCAGCAAAAAGAAAGGCACACAACCTAGGATGCCTGGGAGCATGACAAAGCTCGCCTAAGAAGAACCTTCATTGGCGACCTTTTGAACACTTTCCAGATACCGCTGCACGTTGTCTCGCGGTTGAATCTTTTGGGCTTTATCCAACAGATCGATTGCTTTGGAGTATTGCAGTGAACGCACCAGAATCTGTGCGTGCTTCAGCCAGGCATCCGCCTCAAATCCGGAAACTCTGGCTGCCATTTCATATTTGAAAACCGCCCTTTCCCGCTCACCACTCTGGGCATAGAAATCGCCGGCCATGAGTAATGCCTCGCCGTCCAATGGATTCTTTTCGATGATTTGTTCCAGCACTTTCAAGGCCTGTTCCCCATCACCATTGGCAATGGCTACTTTGGATTCCATTTTGAGCAGCTTGAAAGTTTCTTCCTCTGTCATGGTGGCTTCGTACACAGCCCGAATTTTTGTTAACAGCTTCGAGGACTCATCCCAATCACTCCGACTCACCATGACGTCGGCAGCGCGCAGAGATCGATGTATGTCCCCCGCCCCATCCTTTTCGATCGCTTCGAGATATGCTTCCAACGCCAAATCTTTGGAGTCTCCCATCATATAGGCATCCCCCAACAGCATCAGATGGTGAAGAGTTGCCTGACCGCTCTTACGGAGGATTTCAAAATTGACGATCGCTTTGTCCGCTTCCTCCATCTGAAGATAAACATTCGCCTGCAATCCCCAAAGGGAGACGTTCTGAGGTTGTTCTTCCAGGATGCCGTCCAACAGCCTGACGGCATCCTTGAGATCACCGTTGGCGATTTTGCATTTGATCATCCCCAGTTGCCAATCCTGATTATCGGCATCCAACAACATGGCATTCTGATAGGCGATCACTGCGGAGGCATACTTTTCAGTATTCAAATAGCAATATCCAAGGAGCCCATAAACAGTGCCATCCGCCCGCCCCAGATTGATGGTTTTCGTCAAGTGTTCGATCGCCTCGGTGTATTGACCTTCCCTGACGAGCACAATCCCCAGGTTTTTGTGAGCACGCAGAAAGTCTGGAAACTTGCTCAATGCCGCTTCGTAATGTTTGATCGCTTCGGCGTGATTTCCCTCCTGAAAGTAAAGTGATCCCAAGGTATGATCCAGCAATGCGCTGGAAGTTGAGGAAATTCTGGATGACAATTGTTGAATAGCCTTCTTTGGATCGTCCCGGATGACGCTCCCTAATTGACTGAACAAAATCTGTTCTTCGGGATTTTCAAACTGGGGCTCGATGGAGCTGTTGATGCCATAGGATGCCAGAAAACGTTTTTGAAATGTCGGGCTGTTCCAAAAGGATTCACTCAGTTCGGGATCGATAAGTGAGACATCTCCCGCAAACAAGCTGCGCGAAACCGTTAGACATGTTGTCACCAGCAATCCGGCAAGTATCCATTGTTTTGTTACATTCATTGAAAAATCGGCAGCATTATTGATTGATGCGAAACAGTATTTGCTGACGCACGTAGGTCTTCACAGCCTTGCCATCCCGCGTCCCGGGCTTGAACCGCCAACGAGCCAAAGCCTTCATGGCGGGTGCTTCGAACTCCGGACGACTGGAACTCTCAATCCGCGGATCGGTAATCCGGCCGTTCTCATCCAGAATGAACAACAACACCACTTTTCCTTGAATTTTGGCCTTCAACAGTTCGGGCGGATGACGTGGCGCCACTTGTGCCAGGGGTTGTGGCCTTTGGTCCAGATCCGACAGATTGAATATGGCAACTTGATCCGGCATGGCATCCTCAACGATTCCAACCCCACCTGCAAACACACCGCCTGTACCGACGGATAAATCCAAGTCCAATTCGCCTAGAGACAACTGCCGCGGCATCTCGGACAACTCAGGTGGACGAGGCTCTTCAATGGGATCAGGCGGAGGCGGTATTTCCAAATTTGTGACTGGAGGCGGAGGCTGCAGCACGGAGGTATCGATCTGTGATAAGTCATACTGTTTCTGTACCCCGCTTGAAATCATCTGAGTCAAAGGGAGCACCAGAAAAACGGAAAGCGTCATCAACCCCGCCCCGCCAAGGACAATCAGAGGGTTGGATTTGCTTGCTGGTGGTTTGTAGACGTGACGCATGGGATACTTCCTTAAACTGTTGATCAATAGTCAACCTATGGACGTCGCTCCGACGCCAAGCTCACATTCCTGGCTCCCCCCAGTTTGGCTTCATCAATCACTCTGACAATCAATCCGTAACTCGCCTCTTCGTCTCCCTGAATGATCACCGGCATGTCTTCACTCTGGGTTAGACGCTTGACCAGCGGCCTCACGCCTGAGACCCCCACTTCCCGTTCCCCGTAGACGACCTGTCCCCTGCTGGTCACAGCCAGAAGAATGCTATTCTTTTCAAGCGAAATGGCGGACGCCGACTGGGGCTTGTCCACTTCGACACCGGTTTCCTCGACAAAGACCGTGGTAACGATGAAAAAAATCAAAAGAATGAAGACCATGTCGATCAATGGAGACATGTTGATCTCGGATACCTCTTCGATTTCGCTGATGCTTCTGCGTGCTCTCATGATGGATTCAGGACACGTTTCCTTCCGTCTTTTTAGTGTAATGTTGAATACTGAAACTCTCCAGTCTTGCAAGGAAGGCATCGTATTTATCGCGTCTGCGCTTCAACAAATGCACCATCATCAATCCCGGCAACGCAATACAAAGGCCCACTTCAGGAGGAAAAAGGGCTGCCGAAATACCCTCAGCCATCATCTCGGCCATTTCACCGCCTCCCACCCCAATGGATTGAAAAGTCATCAACATCCCCATCACCGTCCCCAGAAGTCCGATCAATGGTGCCGCAGTGACCAGGATATTGATGAAGGTAATGTTGCGGTCAATGAAGGGCATTTTGGAAACCATCACTTCGGCAAAGCGACTGTGAATCTCATCGACTCCAGCGACTTCATCCTGTGTATACCGAATGATTTCGCCGATCTCACCCCTGCCTGTTTCCGGATGCTTCAACCATTGCAGGCATTCCGCTTCCGTCACTTTGTGGAACTCGCGTTGCGAGAAATACAGAAACATGCGGACCGAGGCACCATAAATCATCAATCCAAGGATCGCCAACGGGATCATCGTCCAGCCTCCGGCTGTCCAGATATTCCAAACTTTCTCTAAAAACGTAGTGAGCATTTCAGGTTCAGTTGAAGGATCGCACGTTCACTTATCCAATGATTTCATGGTTTCCTGATCCGGCACCCCATTGATGAAACCGACGGAAATCTGCTCCATGGTTCCCAGCACACCTTTGACTTTACGAGTCACAAAAGCATGGCAGATCAATGCCGGCACCGCCACGATCAGACCGAATTTGGTGGTGATCAACGCCTCTGAAATACCTCCCGACAACATGCGGGGATCGCCCGTACCAAAGGCCGTGATCATGTTGAATGCATTGATCATTCCCGTCACGGTCCCGAGGAGTCCCAGCAGTGGGGCGGTCGCTGCGGTGAGGGCAATCAAGGGAATAAAACGCTCCAGAGCCGGTTTGGCGCTGAGCATTTTTTCATACATGATTTCTTCCAGATATTCTTTCTTCTCATGCCTGTTTTCTACGGCAGATTTGAGAATATCTCCGACATAACCTCTCATGCTTCCGGCATGTTCAACAGCTTTGGCCACGTGTCCTGCCTTGATCTGGCTGAGGATCAATTGCAAATCGGCAGCGGAGGCAAGTTTGATACTGGACAGTTGCACCCACTTAAGAAGCGCAATCAACAAGGCGGCAAGACCGAGCCCGATAATCGGCACCATCACCGGCCCACCCTTTTTGAGATGCTCGAAAAAGGTATCCTGTGTTTCGGAAACTTTCAGAGCGTTGCCTAAAGTGGGATCCACCGGAAATTCAGCTTGTCCGGAAACAGCCAACTGGCGAATGAGATCAGCTGATTCCTCGCCTAAATCCACCACCGTTGGTTCGGGAGAACCCAGTTGCAGTTGAGCCAATCCGGCAGTGTCCGAACTTTGGCTGGAAAATGCGGCAAACGGTCCCACCAACACAATCTGCCCGCTTTCCAACACACCTTGAGGCGTGAGCGCACTCCCTTCAAAGCGATGTCCCCCCAACAACTGTTCCAGTCGATCCAGGGAAACATCCAGCAGTGCGACTTGTGAGTCGGCCAATTCCGACGGACTCAAGTCCGGATCATGCATGGCGTTTTGCGCGGAACGTATCACAGGTTGATAGGTCTCTAGTTCTGCGATATGGATGCGTGTCTCAAAAATCTGCGTAAACTCATCCATGAGACCGTTCACGTAGTTTTGCTCCTCCCGGAGTCCTTTGATTTGAGATTTGAGGGTGTTGAGTTCGGTTTGTTGATTGTCAGCGGAACGCTCCAAACGCGAAAGTTCCTGTCGTTTGCTGATAACGATCTGTTCGAGATCATTCAAGCGCTTGGAAAGAGGCACTTTTTCCTCAGCAATGGATTGCTGCAAGGCGCTTAATGCGTCCAATGCCTGTTCGAGATCGGATTTGAAGGAACCTTGCAATTGATCAAGATTCTGGCCGTGTGTAAGCGCCCAAAACGAAAAACAAGCAACACCTGCTACCAATCTGGAGAATAATTGAGCCATATTTAGCTGTGCCGATTTATTTCAGTTGAAACGGCAACGAGACAAAAGCCGCTGGTTGTAACCCTTGATACATCTCGATAGCACGCTGAATACGAGGAGCCCATTCGGAGCGAAGCTCCCAGTTCCAGCCTTCCTCGGCAGGCATCCCGACCCCGGCGAAAGCTCCCGTCGAATCGCTAAAAAAAGCTTGAGCCAATCCCACATACAGCACTTGAACCTGCACTTCTGCTCCTGATGGATTTTTGCGAAGCTCTGAAACAACGTTGATACTACTGTTAAATTTGTCGATCTCATTGACCACGCCCAAAATGGTTTGCATGCGCGTGGCAACCGAAAGCTTGGTTTTCGAGGGAACTTCCGGAATGCGATCCAACAAAGTAGAGATGCGATCCTGCAAGGCATTTGGAAGACGTTTGGACAACCCATTCAACTTGGATTCCAATCGAGTGGCCTCGCTTTTCAGGCGATTCGAATAGGTGATCAAGTCATGTTTTTCCTGGCTAACTTGATCGAACTCATCAGAAATCTGAAGGTTCGAAGCATCTGTGTTATCGATTCGATTCTCGATGGAAATTTTCTCATTTTCGAAAGCGGCAATGACCTGCTCAAGGACCTCACGGTCACCCCGCCAGTCAGCTTTTAGCTGGGATGCAAGCTGTCTGGCTTCCACCCAATTCTCAACGACCGTTCTTGTTTCACTCAGGGTCGACTGAGCACAGGCAGCACTTGTTAAAAGTCCGAACAAGCAATAGCAGATATACTTTTTTGATATCATTCGTTGTCTATCATTAATTGACAATGCCTCGACGATTTGATTTCCGAAAAGAAATTCAGCGATTTCAAGCACTTCATGTTGGTTAAGCTTCAAAACAAGCACAGCATACGAATCCGAACAATGGATTCACAGCTAATACCCTTTCCCCTTGCACCTTAGCGCATCCGGCCATTTCCTGGCAGCTCCATGGAAAGAATGCAGAACACCCTACAGAGACCCCACACTTGTATCCAGGAAAGGACGAGGATATCACTGAGTCGCAGTAAGCGCAATGAAAGGCATGATCGAACGCGGGAAACAATGAGGCAATGAAAGGGATTACTCGAAAGGAACACCATTCTCATCCACAAGATCTTTTCCTTGACCCAATTTCAGAATCTTGTCGACCAATTCGTCGGTTTGCCAAAGGTTGCCCACAATGATGTCCTGAATTTTTCCTTCCGGATCGATCAGCACGGTTCGCAGATTGTGGTCCCATTCCAGCAAAGTTCCTTCACTTCGATAGAACAAGAGGCCGAATTGTTCGGTCAAGGCGTCAATATCGATCATCTTGCCGGTGGCGAATGTCCAGGTGTCAGGGTCATGTTGATAGGCGCTGGCATACAATTTCAAGCGTTCGGGGGTGTCGTTCACCGGATCAAAGCTGATGGATAGAAAGTGAACATTGTCGGGCGGGTTATCCATGAGCTGGAGTTTTTGTTGCGCCTCGAGAAACTGACGGTTCATCTTCGGGCAAAAATCTGGAATGGGGCACCGTGTATAGATGAAGGTCAGGGCCAGTGCGTTGCCTCGAAACTGGTCCAGGGTGATGGGCTTGGCAAATTGATTGGTCAGGCCATAATTCGGCAACATATCCCCCACCTTCAGTGGCTGCACTTCGCGCACCAGACGCCAGGGAGCGGTTTCGGATAATTCATCCAGGGAAGGAACATCATCGGCCTTTTTCTCGACCCCATCGATCCAACTGCGCTCTTCAGTGACGTGCAGGAGGAACATGATGGAATCGTTGGTATGAATGTTGGACCATTCATTGGTATTACCAATATTAAAAGGCATGGTCATCGCTTTCATGTAACCGGGAATCTCCTCGTGCTCGATGCGGGCTCTGGATAGATCCGATTCAATGGACCTCACGACACCATTGACCGAAAACAATTTGAGGTCCTCCATACGGCTTTCCACTGCATCTCCATCTTCGGAAGCCGTCGGGACGTTTTCGACCTCAGATACGGATTCGGAAGGTTCAGCCGCTTCCGTAGATGCGATCTGCTCTGTAGACTGTTCAATGCGGGCTTCGTCATAAACGCCGATAGCCATCCAGAAAAGGCACAAGAACAAGCCGCTCAAAATAAAAACAGTGGATCGATTTGAATTTCCAAAACTCATGCCCCTTACATGGCATGAAACCCAACTCATTTCCACCCCTTTTCTGGCTTTACCACCCCCTGGCGCCACGCAGTTCGTTTCTTAAAAATGGCGGGACCGGTTCCACCCGGCTCCCAAACATCCCCCATCAAAAGACGTGGAACGCGGGAAGCCATAGGTGATCGTTCATTTGAGGTGTTTCCATCGACTCCGTGTGGGCCTGCACACACCCTGAGGATAGAAGTGGGAGCAAAGCGGAATTTGCCCCTCCGAATTTGTTGCTTATTTTTGGGTTGCGCCCCACTCCCCCTTGAATAACCAGAGATGGCAACTTTCAACCACAAAGTCTCGAAGGGATACGAAGATTTCATGAGTCTTCAATTCTTGCAAATCGGGAATTGATTCCCAATTTGCAAGAATTATTGAACCCTTTCACCTTCGCGCCTTCGTGGTTAAATGAAAACACCCCCCATTCAACAAGAACCAACTTTTGACCTTTGATGGGCGATCCTCTAGGCTTGCAGCATGAAAACCGTGAAAGTGCCTTTGGGTGACCGGTCTTATCGGATCTTGATTGGACCGGATTTGATGCAGCAGATTGGCAAACAATGTCAAAAGCTGAAGCTTCGGACGTCCTGTGCCATCGTGACAGATGACAAGGTCGGGCCGCTTTTTGCGGATACCGTGGTCAAATCGTTGCAAGATGCCGGCATCCGCACGACGCTCATCACCATTCCCAACGGCGAACAATCCAAGAACCTCCAGCTGGTCCATCAATGCTATGACCAATTGGCCGAAGCCCGTCTGGAGCGCAAATCGTTCGTTGTGGCTTTGGGCGGCGGGGTTGTGGGAGACCTGGCCGGTTTTGTCGCGGCAACGTATTTGCGAGGCGTTGATTTCGTGCAGATCCCTACCACACTGCTGTCGCAAGTGGACAGTTCCGTGGGCGGCAAAGTCGGGGTCAACCTGAAAGCCGGAAAGAACCTGGTCGGAGCCTTTTATCAACCAAAGCTCGTGTTATGCGACCTCGATAGCCTGAGAACTTTGCCTGAACGGGAGTTCCGGGCCGGACTGGCCGAGGTCATCAAGTATGGCATCATCGACGACGCCCGGCTGTTCAACCGGCTCGAGAAGGAAATCGACCTGTTGCTCAAACTGGACACTGCATGCCTGGAGGGCATCATCGCACGTTGCTGCCAGATCAAGGCCAAGGTCGTCGGGGAAGATGAGAAAGAAAGCGGACTCCGCGCCATTCTCAATTACGGTCACACCATCGGGCACGCCATCGAAGCCATCACGCGTTATGGCACCTACCTGCATGGCGAAGCCATTTCGATTGGGCAAGTGGCGGCCGGCTATTTGTCTCATCAATTGACGGGTTTTTCCGAACCGCATGCCGAGAGGGCAAGGTGCTTGTTTGAACGCACCGGATTGCCCACGACCATCAAGCTTTCGAAATCCCAGCGTCAACGCCTCGTCGGCGCCATGCAATTGGACAAAAAAGTCAGTGCCGGCGAGGTGAAATTTGTGCTGGCTCACAAGATTGGCAGCGTTACTCCCGGTCACCGGATTGCACCGGACCTGATTCACGCGGCACTGGACGCGGTCTCCCAATAAAACATTCCAAACTCAAGTCGCATGTCCTCCGTCAATGACCAGATCATCCGGGAGTTTTTCGAACTCCAGGGATTCCTTGTCCGTCAGATCCGCAAGCATGTGTCTCCCATGCCGGACGAAGTGGAGGAATCGGATTTCTGGATCTGGCATCCCGGACTTGCGGCAGGTATTTCCGGCCGCAAGACAAGCCCTTCCGAAGCAGAGATCCGTTCCATCGCCAGCGCGTTTATTTTCGTCAAGCCGTGGCATACGGAGACGTTTACGACAGGCGTCATTGAAAACGATCAGGATCTGACCAAGCGTTTATCCAGCACCCTGGAGGCAAATGATTCGGAAACACAATCCTGGCTCCAACATCAGCCACGGAATATTCTGATTGTCTCCAACCTGCCAAAATCAAAAGCCGCCCGGGAGAAAGCGATCGCATTGATCAAAGAAAAGGGATTCGATGTGGTCCTGACCTTTGATCGGATCCTTTCCAGGCTATTGGAGCACGTCGAACGAAATCGGAATTACCAACGGTCGGATCTGCTGCAAACACTGCGACTGCTGAAGAACTATGGATTAGTTCGTCCGCTGCAACTGGAACTGTTCGAAAGCTCGAAACCCCGAAAAAAACGAAATGAACGATCGGCAACCAAAAAGCCCAAAAAGAAGTAAGTTCCGCACGCTCCTGTTGCTGGGCTTTTGTCTTTTCCTGAGCAGTGCAGCATGGGCCGCACGCCAGGCAAACCAAGCACCCAACATCGTCCTGATCGTGGCGGATGACCAGGGGTATGCCGATCTCGCCTGCTATGGCGGCAAAGATATTTTGACCCCCAATCTGGATCGCTTGGCATCGGAAGGCGTGCGCTTGACTCAGTTCTACGTGACGTGGCCGGCCTGCACTCCGTCACGCGGAAGTTTGCTGACCGGAAGATATCCCCAGCGAAACGGCACCTACGACATGTTTCGAAATGAAGCGCCCGATTATGGCCACACGTATCCCCCCGAAGAATACGCCATCACGTGGGAACGCATCGGTGGGATGGACACACGTGAAATCCTTATCCCCGCCCTGTTGAAAGAGCGTGGATATGTCTCAGGGATCTTTGGCAAATGGGATCTGGGAATCCATCGTCGTTTTCTCCCCATTGCACGCGGATTCGATGCGTTTTACGGATTCGTCAACACAGGTATTGATTACTACACGCACGAACGCTACGGCGTCCCGTCGATGTACCGAAACAATTCCCCCACCGAGGAAGACAAAGAAACTTATGCCACGTCCCTGTTCGAACGGGAGGCGCTGAATTTCATCAATGCCAACAAGGATCGCCCGTTCTTTTTGTATGTTCCGTTCAATGCGCCTCATAATTCATCCAACCTGGATCCCGGCATCCGTGCATCCGTTCAGGCGCCACAGGAGTTCATCGACATGTATGAACCCGATCCCAACGAAGGATGGCGAACTGTCACACGCTATGGCAAGGAAGCCAAAGCTCCCAACCGATCCATGCGTCGACGCCATTTCAAGGCGGCGGTCACCTGCATGGACCAGGCCATTGGCAAGATCCTGAATCGACTTGAGGAACATCAGTTGACCGATGATACCATCGTGATCTTTCTGTCCGACAATGGTGGCGGAGGAGGTTCCAACAACAGTCCATTGCGTGGCGGTAAGGGACGCATGTTCGAAGGAGGTGTTCGGGTTCCCTGCCTGATCAAATATCCCAAGGTCATTCCGGCGGGTACTGTTAGCGACGCCTTCCTGAGCACCCTGGAAATCGCTCCGACCCTCTGGCAGCTTGCCGGTGTCCAATCGCCACCTCAACTTGCACTGGACGGTTTCAACATGCTGCCCGTCCTGCAGGGTGCAGCCCCATCGAAACGGACATCTCTTTTTTGGAAACGGAGAGGTGATCTGGCGGCACGCGTCGGTGACTGGAAATGGGTTGAGTCCAGGGGCGGCAACGGATTGTTTGACCTGGAGTCGGACGTGTCCGAATCAAAGGACTTGAGTGTGTCCCATCCCGATCGACTCAAGGCGATGCGAACTCATTTCTCCGAATGGCTGAACCAAATGGAATCCGCAGAACCACGTGGTCCGTTCAGGGATTATTGAAAGAAAGACTATTCCATCGGATATTTCAAACCCCACTGCTGCCGGATGCGATCCATGGTTTGGATTAATCTGATACTCTCCGAGTGGGGCATCACCGAGCTTTCCAGTTTGCCAGCGGACAAACACTCTGCCACTTCCCGGGCTTCGAATTGGTAGCCGTTGCCTTCGTAGGGACAATGAACGGACTCAGGTTCTTTGCCGTCCACAAAGACATCCATCTGACTGGCCTTCCAGAATTGTCTGGCCAGGTGGATGCGCCCTTTCTCACCGTAAATCCAGGCGGATTGAGATGTTTGGGTGCGGACAGCGGAGGACAACACACTTAATTGACCGGCGGCATGCTTGAGGATGTAGGCGGATTGTTCATCCACTCCGGTTTCCCCCAAAGTGGACATGCTCACAATCTCGGTGGGCGCGCCAAGGATCATGCCACTGAACTCGATGGGATAGATACCGACATCCAACAACGCGCCACCTGCGAGAGCCGGACTGAACAAGCGGCGTTCCGGCGCGAAATCCACTCGAAAACCAAAGTCAGCCTGAATCATGCGCACCTCACCGATGACACCATCCGAAAGTCGCTTTCTCAACTCACGGATCAATGGGATGAAACGCATCCACATGGCTTCCATCAGGAACAGTCCTTTTTCCTGCGCTTTGGCAATCATCATCCGCACCTGGGATTCATTGACCGCAAAAGGTTTTTCACAAAGGACATGTTTACCGCCGTCGAGACAAAGCAGTGTATTTTCGCAGTGCGAGGTGTGTGGTGTGGCGATGTAAACCACGTCCACATCCTGATCCGCGGCCAGGGCCTCATAGGTTCCGAGCGCTTTCCCCGCTCCATACTTGGCAGCGAACGCATCGGCTGTGCTTTGGTTTCTGGAGGCAACAGCGGTTAATTCAGCTTGTTCCAGCTGTTGCAAACCTTCGGCAAATTCACCGGCAATGCGGCCGGTTCCCAGGATTCCCCATCGAATTCTTGTGGACATACGCTTAGTTCGAATACATGTTGGGCACTAATGTGTCAGTTAACATTCAAAGTGCTTCCACTAAAAGGAATTCACCGTAAGGAATCAACGTGAAAACAAAATAAGGTGACTTTAGTGGAAGAAGAACAACCCAGTGCGCAGTGGTGTATCATTCCCACCAGGCATCGTAATCAGGCGATGGATTGGAGTTTGGTGCTGACCAGCCAGAAAATTACCACCGAAATCCTGGCGTTTCCGGAGGGCAAGGCGCCGTATGGATTAAAAATCCAGCACGCGGATCTGGTCCGGGCCCAGGATGCCATCCGGCGTTTTCAACACGAGAACGTATCCTCTCCCTGGCATAAACAATTGCCCGCAAGCGGATTCAGTTTCAATTGGGCATGTGTCATGTGGTGTGGGGTGCTTTGCATCTTCGCATGGCAGGGATGGACCGCCCGCCCCGAGATACAGCTGGCCGGCATCATGAAAAGCCGGGAGGTCATCGGAGGAGGCGCCTGGTGGCAGACCGTGACAGCCGTTATGTTGCATGGGGATATCGGTCATTTGGCTTCAAACGTTTCGTCCGGATTTCTCCTTCTTGGTTTGGCCATGGGACGTTTCGGAGCGGGCCCCGCGTTGTTGGCCGCTTTCCTTTGTGGCGTGTGGGGCAATTTCTTCGGATTATGGATCCATGAAACCCCATACCGCGGACTGGGAGCTTCCGGCATGATGATGGGAGCACTGGGAATGCTCGGGCCCCATTCCATCAAATTGTTGAGAACCCACCGTCAAGCCGGCCGCATCATCGTGGGCGGTATGCTGGCGGTCACCATGCTCTTTTCACTTTGGGGTCTGTCACCCACCAGCGATGTTGCCGCTCATTTGGGCGGGTTCATCAGCGGACTCGCCATGGGTGCCCTGCTCGGACTGGTTCCCGAAAAACAACTCCAGGCATGGAGATTGAACATGCTGTGCAGCCTGTTGCTGACCTTCCTGCTCGTCTGGGCATGGAGAATGGCTCTGACCGGTGGTCGCCCCTTTGACTGGCGCGCGCTAGGATGGTAGGGCTGAGTTGAGACGCGTTGAGACAGTAGGGATCCCGATTGTATCGGGACCGCGCGTCCGGGGGTGTGCCCGCACAACGCAACAGGCCTTCCTACACTCCCAGCGCGATCGCGGCCCCGCGGCAGCGGGGCCCTACCCGTAGGGCACTAGCGGTCATCTTCTGCCAGTTCCGTTACCTGGAAGAACTGTTCTTTGAAGGCATCCACCTTGAGGATCCATTCGGAGTTTGTGGAATGACTGGTGATGACGGTTAATGGCTGGAGGGTTGCCGTGCTGGTGGCAACTGTGCGCACTTCATACTGTTTGCCTGGCCTGGACGGCCAACTGAGGCGCAAATGTTCTTCGTCCAGATAATCCAAGGCCACTTCGAGATGAAAATCCGATTCAAGAGGATCGGTTCCCAACAACTGCTCGCGCGCGTTTTGTGATCCATCTTCATCCGGGTCATCCAACGCGGTGGCATCCAGATTACCGAAATGGGATTGCTCCCATTCGTCATCCAATCCGTCATCGTCACTGTCATTGATTTCGGTGCCCAAAATGGTCAACCTCAGGGATCGAACCGCACCTGTATCCGGTTCATCCTGATCCGTGATGAACACCTTCCAGATACCGGCGCTTGGTTCGTAGAAATGTCGGGTGGTGCGATAAGCCCACCGCAGCGGACCGTTGGATGAGTCAAAGTTCAGACGCTGGAGCACACTTTGTGTGCCACTGGGCGATTCGAGAACAAT
>Ga0255776_10000629_pt1 | contig 40182 bp, 33 predicted proteins | sample 071ome_19_FD_179974 | JGI IMG/M metagenome (GOLD analysis project Ga0255776, IMG submission 179974) | Coastal salt marsh microbial communities from the Groves Creek Marsh, Skidaway Island, Georgia - 071413AT metaG (version 2) | ecosystem: Environmental > Aquatic > Marine > Intertidal zone >... | reverse complement strand
AAGGCTACCTTACTTACGCAGAAGTTAACGATCATCTACCTGAGGATATTTCAGATCCGGATCAGGTCGAAGATATCATCCGTATGATCAACGACATGGGAATCAATGTTGTTGAAACTGCGCCTGATAACGATTCCCTAATGATGGGAGAAGTTTCTTCCGACGATGCTGCGGCCGAAGAAGCTGCTGCAGCTCTGGCAGCGGTTGAAAGTGACGGCACCCGAACGACTGACCCGGTTCGCATGTACATGCGTGAAATGGGTACGGTAGAACTTCTGACTCGTGAAGGCGAAATTGTCATCGCCAAACGCATTGAAGAAGGCCTAAGGGAAACCATGTCTTCTATCGCCTACTTCCCTGGCGTAGTTGACACCATTCTTTCTGATTTCATCGAAGCCTTTGAAAGCGAAGAAGGTCGCATCAGCGATATCTTCAGTGGCTTCATTGATCCTGTTAGTGACGATGAACCTGTAGCCGTAGCAAGCGACAGCCCAGAAGCGGAACCAACTGATTCAGATGATGAAGAGTCTGATGATGAAGACGACGATGATGAAGACGCAATCAAGGGTCCAGATCCGGAAGAAGCAAAACAACGCTTCGGTGAACTAGCTGAAGCCTGGGAAAAGTTTGCTACTCTGCGCGACGAAAAAGGCCGCCAAAGCAAAGAAGCCAGTGAAGCATTGCTTGAAGCCAGCCAGCTATTCGCACCAATTAAATTAACACCTAAATATTATGACTTTGGTGTTGATACAGTTCGCGGAACACTAGATAGCATTCGCCGCCAGGAAAAAGCGGTAATGGATCTGTGTATTCGCAAAGCGAAAATGCCTCGCAAAACCTTCATCAAGGAATTTCCTGGTAATGAAGTCAATCTTGATTGGATTCAAAGCCACATTGATGCAGACGAGCCGTTCTCTCAAATGCTGGAAGTATTCCGCATTGAGATCGTTCGAGCTCAACGCAAACTAAAAGAAATTGAAGAAAAGACAAATCTAACCATTCCTGAAATTAAGGAAATCAACCGTCGCATGTCGATTGGTGAAGCGAAAGCTCGTCGCGCCAAGAAAGAGATGGTTGAAGCCAACCTTCGTCTGGTTATTTCTATCGCTAAGAAATACACCAACCGTGGTCTACAATTCCTTGACCTGATCCAGGAAGGTAACATCGGCCTAATGAAAGCCGTTGATAAGTTTGAATACCGTCGTGGTTATAAGTTCTCGACGTATGCGACATGGTGGATTCGTCAGGCAATTACTCGTTCTATTGCTGACCAGGCACGTACCATCCGTATTCCGGTTCACATGATAGAGACTATCAACAAGCTGAACCGTATCTCTCGTCAAATGCTTCAGGAAATGGGTCGTGAAGCGACACCTGAAGAACTGGCAGAACGTATGGATATGCCTGAAGACAAGATCCGTAAAGTACTTAAGATCGCTAAAGAGCCGATCTCCATGGAAACGCCAGTGGGTGACGATGAAGATTCGCACTTGGGTGATTTCATTGAAGACGTGAACATCAGTTCACCGGTTGATTCAGCGACAGGCGAAGGCCTTTCTGAAGCAACTAAAGAAGTACTTTCCGGCCTTACCGCTCGTGAAGCAAAAGTTCTTCGTATGCGTTTCGGTATCAACATGAACACCGACCATACTCTGGAAGAAGTTGGTAAGCAGTTTGACGTAACACGTGAGCGTATTCGTCAGATTGAAGCCAAAGCGCTTCGTAAGCTACGTCATCCAAGCCGTTCAGAACATCTTCGCGGCTTCTTGGACGAACAGTAATCACTGTTTGAAATATCCAGAAAGATCTAGCGCGGCATTTAGCAACTCGTTATAATGTCGCGCTAATTCGATAGCCTCCTGCCCTGTCAGGAATGCTCATCAAGGAAGAAGGGCCTGTAGCTCAGCTGGTTAGAGCACTCGACTCATAATCGATAGGTCCACGGTTCAAGTCCGTGCAGGCCCACCATTTACTTCCTAGCCTTTCAAGTATGTTTGTCAGTGTAGCCATAAGTTGTCGCAATACGACACCTTATCCTTGCACAAATTCCCACCCCCTTGAAACGTCAGGCATAGAGAGCATTACGACACCTTATGCTTGCCAAATTGAATATCATTTTTTAAAAAGTAAGCATAAGCTGTCGTCTATCTATATGTTCATGCACCTATTAGTTTGCCGCCTCTTTGACCGCATACTTTTATCGAATAATTAATTTTAATGAGCCAGACTGAGTGTTTACCTTTACAAATTATGTGTGTAATCCCTTATAAATACCTAGAGTTCAACCATCGTCCTGAGACAGATAGCTCCCAACTTCTTTCACAAGCCCAAAATCTTCTGGACATCGAACATCTTCATTTACCCTCTCATCAAACATAAACTCATCACGACGAATTCTCTTTAATTCAGCTAACGCCTTCTTGAAACAGTTCGGACAAAGATCAAGATGATACTCGTTCCCATCTTCATCTGAGCCGTATCCAAACTTTGCCGAAAGTGACGCTTCCATATCATTATCTTCGAAACAAACGGATGTCATACAGACATCGCAGATAAAGCCAGTCACTTCATAAACAACTCTCTTTTCTTTAATTTTCATTACAACTGGCTCCATCTCACCGCTATTAAATAAGCTATCCAGAACCCCTTTTTCTGGCAACCCTCAAGCATCTTAGTTTTTCATTCTTGAGATTTCCTGTTGTATTTTCATGCCATGAAGCAATGCCTGATAGCAGATATTAAGTCCACCTAACTCTGAGGATCTAAGAGCCCAATCCCTGTTTACACCGTTAATCTGAGGGAATTTATTGTAAACATTGTGTGCAGCACCCAGCATTATTGGGAATGGATCAATTTTATCACCGAAAAAAGTCACAGGATTGCTATAGATATCAGATGGATAACCTACAAGATCAGGCTGGTTCTGTAGTCCTATCATATAGTCTGATATATCAACCTCATTTTGGGATCTAACGCGAGCAAGTTCACGGCTTGCATGACTCACCTTTAAACAAAAACTCTCAACTTTAAGTAGTTCATCATCAAACTGTACTGGTCTAATGGAACCGGACACTTTAATGAGAGACAATAATCGTCAATCAATTAAGGTGTCAGTATGAGTACAAAACGAGCGTATAAACAATACACAAAAGAATTTAAAGAAGAAGCTGTGGCCTTAGTTCTAGAGCAAGGTTACAGCATTGCTCAAGCCTCAGATTCACTCGGTATTAAGACATCATTGCTCTACAAATGGAAAGAAAAGATCGAAGCTGAAAAAGAAGGCCAGGATATGACCGACAATGAGCGTGAAGAACTCAAACGCCTGCGTAAAGAAGTCAAGGAACTCCGTATGGAGAAAGAGATTTTAAAAAAGGCGTCGGCCTTCTTCGCGAAAGAAATGAAATAAAATTCAATTTCATTAAGGTCGAGTCACCTGACTACCCTGTGACCTTGTTGTGCCGATGTATGAATGTCAGCACTTCTGCATATTATGCTTGGATTAAGCGCCCAGCCAAGCTGATTACAGAAGAAGAGCTTAGATTATATCGTAAGACAAAAGAGCTGTTCAGAGACAGTCGTGAAAGTCTTGGTAATCGGGCAATGACCAAGAAATTACGTGAAGAAGGCTTCAATGTAGGGCGTTATAAAGTACGCTCAATTATGAAGAAACTTGGGTTGAAAGTAACTCAGCGAGTTGCTTATAAAGTGACAACAAAACGTAAGCATAGTGATGCAGTCGCTGATAACTTGCTGAACCAAAACTTCAATCCTGTTGCTCCTGATGAGGTCTGGGCAGGAGATGTGACCTACTTAAAAACCAACGAAGGCTGGATGTATCTAGCCATTGTTATGGATTTATTCTCACGTCGAATCGTTGGTTGGCACATAGATAAGAGAATGACTTCCGATCTGGTGTGCAAAGCTTTGATGAAGGCATATAACCTAAGGCAGCCCTCTGAAGGACTCGTATTCCACAGTGATCGAGGTTCGCAATACACAAGCAAACGTTATCGTAAGCTTCTGAAAGGCTTTGGTATCCGAGCAAGTATGGGTGACGTGGGTGCTTGTTGGGATAATGCAGTGGTAGAGCGATTCTTTGGTAGCCTGAAACACGATTGGCTATTCAAAGCTCATCAACCAACGCGAGAACATATGAAAAAAGATGTGGCTGCTTACATCAAGTATTACAACCTTGAAAGGCTGCATTCGGCGAACGGAGATATGTCGCCCATTAACTATGAAAATTCTCTAAGAGAAGTGTCCGGTTGGAGTTGACCAGAACAGTACAAGCATGGAATCACGAACAAAACCAACAAGGTTGTTGCAAAAATCCCCCCCACAATCGCCAGTACCAAAGGAATTAAGATTTGGGCTTGTAAGCTGCTTTCAAACATCAACGGTAGCAAGCCCACCATAGTGGTTACGGAGGTCAAGAACACGGCTCGGAATCGTTCTTTACTGGCCATCACCGCCGATTGATGAACGCTGTAGCCTTCCTCCACATGCCACTTCACATACTGCACCAACAGGATGGAGTTGTTCACCACAATGCCTGCCAGCGAGATGAAGCCCACCATGCTTGGCATAGTGAGGTCATAACCCGTTAACACATGGCTCCAGAACACACCAATCAGAGCTAATGGAATGGCCAACATCACCATCACAGGTTCGGTGTAACTCTGGAATTGGAAACTTAGAATGATGTAGACCGCAAACAAACCCAGCACAAAAGCGCGCACCATAGATTGTGCCGTTTCGGCACTGTTGGCGGCCTGACCTTCCAGAACCACATTCAATCCTGGGAAATCCGCTTCCAATTGGTCTGCATATTCTTTGCTGAACTGGGTCAAAATGGCCGACGCGTTAGTAACCTCTGCATTGACATCACCAAACACGGTAATGGTGCGCAAACCTTGATAACGATTCACCCGGGCAAAGTTTCGCTCATAAGTGATTTCGGCCACGGTGGCTAATGGAATCTGACTGCCATCCGCCAACACGATAGGAAAGTTATCAAACCGAGCTAACAAACTTCGATCGACTTTGGACAAACGCACATCCACTTCCAGTGTTTCGTAGCCCACCTGAACTTCATCCGCCGTTGATCCCTGAAACGCTGATCGTAACTGCGACGCGATGGTAAAACTGTCGACACCAAAGCTATTGGCACCTGGGCGAATCCGCACATTGATTTCTTCTTTACCCGGACGAAGATCGTCCATCAAATCGTTCACCCCATCAAACTGGTTGAGGTAGTTTTGCAGCTGCCAAGAGGCTTGAGTCAATACCGCCAAGTCATCGTGCTGCAGACGTACTTCAATAGCACGACCGGCTGGCCCCAGCGTCGGTTGTTTAAACTGCAACGCGATCACACCGGGTACTTCACCCACTCGCTCACGCCACAAGGAGGTGAACGTGTTGATGTCGGTATTACGGGTTTCTGAAGACAATAAATCGAGTTTGATGGTGGCCAGATGCGCCCCTTGCTCAAAGGAATCCGGGTTGTAGTTGTGCTGCACCGTAATGTGCTCAACCAAGGGTTGTTCATCCGGTTGTTCTGGCGTCAGTTCCTGATTGATCAGGTTGGCTTGTTCGACGACCCGTGCGACCACCGCTTCTGTTTCTTTTAACGGTGTACCTTGAGGCAAGAGAATTCGAGCCTCCACCAAATCGCCATCCAGATCAGGAAATGGCGAAAAGCGTAATAATCCCCCGGCAGGCAAAGCAAAGGTTACAAACAACAGCGCTATCACGCCACCTACAAAGGCGTAACGCCAGCCCACCAGAAACTCCACGGCACTGACCAACTGCTTCTCACGGAAGGCTTCAAATTTTTGGTTAAACCGCTCTTTGAAAGCAAAGGCACTGCCATCCGGAATGTTATCCTCTTTACCTTTGAACGAGTGAACAAGGTGGCCCGGTAATACCAGGAAGGCCTCAATCAAACTGACCGCTAAGGTGACCAACAAAACGATCGGAATGAACTTTAAAACCTTGCCTATTTCCCCTTCAATAAAGGCCAATCCAACAAAGACACTGACGGTGGTTAGGAAGGAAGACATCACACCCATACCGACTTTGCCTAACCCTTCCATCGCCCCATCGATCACCACCTTTTGATCTTCCGCAGAGCCCGGTATTACATTACTGGCCTGTCGTTTTCGATAGACATAGGCGGCAATACTTTCGGCAATCACAATAGCATCGTCCATCAAAATACCGATGGCCATCAACAGTGCTACCATGGTGATCATGTTGACACTGATGCCAAACAGTGACATCACATACAAGGTCGCAAGGAAGGAGACGGGTAAGCCCATCGCCACCCAAAAGGCAAAACGTAATCGGAAGAACAACGCCAGCGTCAAAGCCACCAGCACAAAGCCTTGCCAACCGTTCTCCACCAGCATATTTAACCTATCCGTCACAATGGAGGTTCGGTCCTGTGTTAAGGTCAACGTCACACCCGCTGGTTTTCTCTCTTCTTCAGAGTCCAGAAAGGTCTTAACTTCGGCCAAGACATTCAGCGCATCATCGGCTTTGCTTTTACTGATTTGAAGAATCGTGGCTGGCTTGCCGTCGAAATAGATTTTCTCTTCATCCAGCTCAAATTGATCATTCACTGTCGCAATGTCACCGAGTAAGATTTCAGCGCCTTGCTGGTTCGAAGCCACCACCAATGACATCAACTCTTGCGCCGTGGTGCGTTGCTCGTCATAGCGTAACAACAAGGTTTTATCAGTGGTCTCCAGCTGCCCCAACGGCATCTTGATATTCTGGCGTTCAATCTTGCTGGCGATATCCATCAAACTCAGGTTGTACTGACGCATCAAAGGCACTGACAGCTCTACCCGAAGCTGGCGTTCAGAGAAGCCTTGCATCTTGACCTGAGCCACACCGTTAATGCGTTGAACTCGACGTTTCAGATCTTCAGCGTAACTTTTCAGATGGGTTTGAGAGGTTTCAGCCGTAACAGCGATGCTCACCACATTATCAAACCGGTTCTGCTGGCTGACGATGGCGCGTTCGGTTTGATCAGGAAAATCATCAATGGCATCCACTTCGGTTTTAATGTCATTGATAAAACGGTTCTCATCGCCCTTGTCGTCCATTTCAACGATCAGACGGCCAAAGCCTTCCTGAGCTTCACACTGCCTTTCTTTAAGGAATGCAATGCCTTCTACGGCATCTTCAAGACGCTGACAGATGGACTCTTCCACATCTACTGGCGAGGCGCCAGGCCAGACCACCTTGGTCTCTACTTTGACGGGACGACTGTCAGGAAAGGTTTCGCGTTTGATACTCGGTAATGCGGTGATGCCTAACGCCATAAGCATCAACATAATCAGATTGGCCGCCGTCGGATGGGCAGCAAGATAGCGCAACATACTTATCCCTCCTGCTTAACAGGAAGGGACTTCAGCAATGCACCCTCAATCACAGGGATCAGGTCGGTGACCACAATCTCGTCACCGGCTTGCACCTCGCTGTCTTTCGGATCTGAAGACACAGCAACCCAGCCCGAATTATTGAACAGCGCTCGAACACGACGAATACGAAGTCGGTTATCACTGTCTTTCACATAGACCTTGCCATCATGAATGGCTCTGGCCGGAATCGACAGGAAGTTCTGGGCATTGCCTGTCACACGAACTTCAACAAACATCCCCGCCACTAACGGAGGACGAGAACGAAATTGAAGATTATCCAGATCCTGATTCACCTCGACGATCAGCCCGACCGTCCCCCGGCTTTGATCCACTTCACCGCTGATTCGGGTTAATTGCGCGGGCCAAATAATCTCTTCTCCGGCGGTACGCATCACCACTTCGGCCTGAGGAAACAACAAGGTAGGATTCGCAGATTGAAGAGAGATTTGAAGACCTTTCGGCACCGTACGCATGGCCCGTCGCATATCGTGCACACCCACTTGCGCTTCGACTTCCATCTCATTCCAGTCGTGCGCTATTACCATGATTTGTTTTGGTGAGATCAGTTCATCCACATTGATGTTTTCTTCAACGATCAACCCCGTAAATGGCATCTTCACTACCGTCTTTTCAAGTAAACGTTCAGCATCTGACAGTCGGGCTTGCTGAACTTTCTGACTGGCTTCGAGTACCAGCTTTCGCGACGGAACAAGCTTGATCTGGTTTTCCAGATCCTGAATCTTTTGACGCTGAACCAACAAGGTACGACGCTCCTGATCGTAGCTTGATTGAGAGGTGAGTTTCTTGGTCAGTAGGCTTTTCTTACGCTTTACTTCCTGCTCTACGATTTTGAGCTGGCTTTGTTCAATATCTAACGACAGCTGAAGGTTATTGGCCTCAATGTCGAGACGATCCAGCTCTGAAGTCACGGAATCCAGATCGGCTTTGGCTTGCGCTAACTGCAGCTCATACTGGAGAGGATCAATAGTGAGTAGCACCGTTCCCTCTTCCAGAAACTTGCCTCGTTCCAGAGATGGGTTCATATAGGTCACTCGACCTTCGACTTCTGAAATCGCCTGCCAATGTTTTTGCGGTTTGACATGACCAAAGGCGATGATTTGGGCGCCCATTGACCGTTCAGCTAACGGCATGGTTTCCACCAGGGTGACTTTTTCCTGAACATCACTCATCGGTAAAGGTTGTTTATTTTTAGCGACCACCATCAGGATGATGAAACCAATCGCCGCAACGATAAAGAAACCGATCTTGTTGCGCAGAACGCTGTTAATAAGATTCATGAATATGCCCGTGATGAGTTAAAGCTAGTTCGTTGTGTTTTTGTTGTTTTGATAACGTACTTTGTATTGTTCTTTATGTGGGCTTGCGCCCTTATGAGACGACATACAGTAATCGTAGTTTTCAATCAGGTTAAGTACGATAATTGATCGCATCCAATCAGATGATTAATTAACACCACACTCTTTAGTTTTACTCTAGTGCGACACTATGTATCACCATTAAATAGGAGAGAATCAGGAGTGCAATGCAGACACTGTCGTTGACCCTATCTAGGCCAGATTATCTATACAGTGTAGTCAGAAATTCCTGCACTCCCTGGAGAGAATTCAATAATTTTGATTGTAGGTATTGAGAGGCTCCCTGGGTTTAATGAGCAACTTGACGGCTGATGCCACCATATCGTTGTCGGTACTCTGTCATGGTAATGCCCAAGGTCTTTTTAAACAGACGACGAAATGAGCTGACGTCTTCGTAGCCCGACTCCCAAATGAGACTGTTCACTTGTTTATTACTGCTCTCCAAACCACGTCGAACAAACTCAATACGAAGCCGTTGCAGGTAGGCAATGGGCGTTTCACCTGTGGCTTGCTTAAAACGTCGCGTCAATTGACGCTCACTGAGTGATACCTCGGCCATGATGTCAGGCAGACTCTCCAGCGTTTGGAAATTTTGTTCCAGCAAATCTTGCAATTGATTCACATAAGGATCATCGTGCTGACGATTAGGCAAAAACATACTGAACGGCGTTTGCAGATCCTGAGCCGGTTCAATCAACATCAAGCGGCCGGTAAGCAAGGCCAGCTCACGCCCAAAGAAACGCTCCACCAGATACAACACCATTTGAGCTACCGCAGACGCGCCTCCGACACTGATCACATCGCCATGATCCAGCATTAATTGATTCACATCGAAACTCTGCTCCGGGAACAACTTTATCGCCAGGTGTTCCATAATCCAATGAGCCGTCAGTGCTCTGTTTAACGCAATGCCCGAGGCCGCCAAACAAAAATTACCACTGCACGCACCGACAATGATGGTGCCTTGTTTATGCCAATCCTGAATCAACTTTAGGTAATCTTCCAAAGCCACCAAGGCTTCGGCCAGACGCTTCTCCTGAACGGTTGCCTCAAACATACCCGGCACAATCAAAATATCAGGACGCTCCACCTGCTGATAAGGTACGACCTGTGAAATCATAAAGCCGTTATAGGCCTTGTATTCGGTTTCCTTACCGATCAAGCAAAAGGAAAACAAATCCTTCTTTTCACCTGAGACCTTGCGATAACTGTAATTCGCTGCGATCAATGTATCCACCACTGCAAAGATACCGGATGCAGGACAGCGATCACCGATCAAAATAGCCACACTCATGGTCTTCATCGCAATCTCCTTCTTATTAAATCGTTCACGAACGGATCACTAATAATCCACCTGTTGATTACAAATAGATCAAATCGTGCTCAAAGATTAACACGCCCACGGAGCACCTCATGTCGTCACAAAAGACACCATTAGTGCAATTTTAGACATAAGACTACAAATCAACAATACGTCCAAAATCGCATACAAACTGCCGAATATGACTCCTCGCAGTACATAACCTCTGACTTATGCTGTGTTCAAGTCATTCTGCTGTATATGAATGACGCTGACATTTTATGCGTTTAGGAGAAGACTTATGACTCATTTCACATACATCAACAGCGCAGGCGCTGATCAATTACAAGAACAGCCGGATACTCAACCGGTTCTGAATTCTATTCCTGGAAATGAACATCAGTGGTCGGCTCTGATTGAACAACACACCAAAGCTCAGAGGCAGCCAACGCCTTTTATCTGGACAGGTAAAGTGCTGCAAACTGTTAACCGCGTGTCGACCAAAGCGGCAGGAAAACTGGCCTACAAGTTATGGTTTACGCCTCAAAACCGGCCCATGAGCGAAGCGGATAAAAACTGGCTTAACGATGCATCAAAGACGATATTGGATTATCAAGGAATGGCGGTTCCGGTCTATTCATTGGGTGAAGGAAAAACCATTTTGACCGTACATGGCTGGGGTGGTCACAGTGGTCAATTTAGACAATTGACTCAGGCCTTGGTCGACCAAGGCTATCAAGTCATTAGCTTTGATGCTCCTGGTCATGGTCACGCCGAAGGTAAAACCACCAATGCGGTAGAAATCAGTGAGATCATTCAAATCATCGCGGAACAACAACCGCTGCATGGCATTATCAGCCATTCTATCGGAGGGCTTTCCAGCCATCATGCGTTAAACGCCGGCACACAGACTGATTTTCATGCTGCGCTGAATACGCCGCTTTGCCTAGCGCATATCGTCACCGCATTTAAACATCAGTTGGCACTGCCCAGTGAAACCATTGATCAGTTAATTGCTTTGATGGAAGACAGATTTGGAAAAGGTTTCTGGAGCACGTTCGACTTACGGGAGTCTGATCATGAAGTCGCACGTCTATTCAGCTATGACTCCAACGATCATCAGGTCAACGATCAAACCGGGCCATCACTGGTACATCATTATCCTGACAGCCATTACGTGCCAACCACGGGACTAGGCCACAACAAAGCCGTGAGAGATCAAGACGTCATTCAATCCATCCTTGGCTTTATTCGACAGCAAAACAAAGCCGCCTAATCTATCAACCCTGTCTTGCCAGCCGAGCCGCCCATGCTTCGGCTGGATTTTTTCTACGCTTCATAACTAATATGATGCTTACAAGATTCAGCCTCGTTGGAAGGGATAAATCGATCCCAAATCCATTAGCTGAGTCAGCTCATCCAAGGCCGTTCTGGACTCTACCAACAACAGAGGGTCTGCAAGGTCTTCTGGCGAAATACGATCTCGATAATGCTTTTCCACCCAAGCCACTAAATCGGAATACGCTGCTTCATTCATTAAGGCTTTTTGGTGAACCGCCGAAATCTCGCTTTCATTCAACGCCACTCGTAAGCGTAAACACGCGGGGCCACCGCCGTTTTGCATACTCTGTTTAAGGTCAAACACCTTGACCTGTTTGATTGGGGTGTTCATGGTCACCAGAGCATCCAGATAGTTAGAAACCGACGGCACTTCACGACATTCGTGTGGCACGACCAAGGTCATGTAACCATCGTCATGACTTAACAACTGACTGTTAAACAGATAAGAACGCACGGCATCCTGCACACTTAAATCCTGGTTGGTCACCATCACAGGCACCAAGCGAGTTTCGAGTAACTTGCGATCTATATCATCCAATACTTGATGAGAATTCATAAAGGCTTCTTCGTGATAGAACAACACATTGCGATTACCGACCGAAATCACATCGTTATGGAACACTCCGGCATCAATGGTCTCGGGCTTTTGTTGTGCATAGACCACCCGATCATGAGATAAGCCATGTAAACGGGCAATGGCTCGGCACGCTTCCAGCGTTTGTCGGGCCGGATACTTTTTAGGCGTTGGGGCATTTTCACGAAACGCTTCTCGCCCGTAGACAAAAAACTCAACGCCTGCTTGATCGTACTCGCCACAAAAACGGGTGTGATTAGCCGCGCCTTCATCGCCAAACTGGGACACCGCGGGCAAGGCCGAATGATGCTCGAAGTAAGTATCGTCGTTGAACAGAGTTTCAAGAATTCGGGTAGTAGTCTCATGCTCAATGGAACGATGCACCTTGGCATTCAGATTCGCAGCGGTAAAGTGCACTTTGCCATTTTGGGTATCGGCACTGGGCGAGACCGTTGCGGCGTTGGCCGTCCACATACAGGAGGCCGAGCTTGCTGCCGCTAGAACGAGCGGTTCTTGTGTCGCTGCCGCAGCCAGAACCTCACTGTCAGAGCCGGTGAAACCCAGTGCCCGTAAGGTTTCAATACTTGGCCTTTCCTGCGGAGGAAGAATGCCTTGCTTAAACCCTAGATCATGCAGCGCCTTCATTTTTTCCAGTCCCTGCAAGGCTGCTTCTTTCGGATTAGAGCTTTGCTTTTCATTGCTCTCGGACGCTACGTTGCCATAAGACAAACCACTGTAATTGTGGGTAGGACCAACCAAGCCGTCAAAGTTTACTTCGTATGCCGTCATAACGTTTCCTTACCTTAATTACAGGGTTAAACCTGGGGATAAACTGCCCGGAACTGACAGCGATTCATCTTCCAACGAAGCCATTGGGTAAGCGCAGTAATCGGCTGCATAGTAAGCGCTAGCTCTGTGGTTACCACTTGCGCCAATGCCACCAAAGGGTGCAGCACTGCTGGCGCCAGTTAGCGGCTTATTCCAGTTCACAATACCCGCCTGAATTTCATCTAAAAAGCGTTCATACAGTTCCACATCGTCAGCCAATAAGCCTGCAGACAAACCAAAACTGGTGTTATTGGCACCAACCAAAGCGTCTTCAAAATCGTCGTAGCGAATCACACTGAGTAAAGGACCGAAGTATTCTTCATCGGGCAATTCATCTATATCAGAGACATCAATAATGCCCGGTGAAAGCAAAGCAGTGCCTTCACGCAAACGAGTGACTTCGATCAGGGATTTCCCGCCCAAAGACTGAAGATGCTGTTGCGCTTTGAGAATAGCATCCGCCGCAGGAAGCGAAATCAACGAGCCCATAAACGGCTGGGTTTCTGCATCGTAATCGCCCACTTGGATGTTATTAGTCACTTCCACCAAACGATCCAGGAAACGATCGCCTTGTCCGCCCGCTGGGACGAATAAACGACGAGCACAGGTACAACGTTGGCCAGCAGAGACAAACGCAGAAAACACCGTGTGATGAACAGCCGCGTCGACGTTTTCAGGGTTATGAACAATTAGGGGATTATTGCCGCCCATTTCAAGCGCAAGAATTCTGCCCGGTTCTCCGGCAAACTGCTTGTGCAGTAAATGGCCCGTTGCAGAGCTTCCGGTAAAGAACAGACCATTAATATCCGGATGACCCGCTAAGGCAATACCGGTATCTTTCGCGCCCTGAACCAGATTAATCACACCTTCCGGCAAGCCCGCTTTCACCCACAGTTTTAAGGTTTCTTCAGCCACCATCGGTGTCAATTCACTGGGTTTAAACACCACGGTATTGCCCGCCAGCAACGCCGGAACGATATGACCATTAGGCAGGTGGCCCGGAAAGTTATAAGGGCCAAACACCGCGACCACACCGTGAGGTTTATGGCGTAATACGGCATGCCCCGCCGCTACATCACTTTCATGCTGACCGGTACGCTCCTTATACGCTTTGATGGAGATTTCAATCTTGCCCATCATGGCACCAATCTCTGTGGCCGACTCCCACAAGGGTTTACCCGTTTCTTTACCGATGCATTCCGCCAGGTGCTCTTTATTCTCACCTAACAAGTCCGCAAAACGACGAACCAAGGCCATACGATCGTCCAGCGACGTGCGACGCCATGCAGGAAAAGCACTTCGTGCAGCATCCACAGCAGCATCCACTTGATCAATACCCGCAGCGTTCGCTTGCCAGAAGACGTCTTGAGTGACTGGATTTGCGGATGTCATGGATTCGCTGTTTCCCGCTAGCCACTGACCATTAATTAATAAGTTTGAATTCATAATACTGCTCCTGAATAGCGAATTATTTGCGGGCGTTTTTGGCATCTGAATCGGATGGACGCGGTTCTCTTAGCGAGACAATTCTTACCTGCTCACCCGTGGATACGTTCAGCTGTTTTGCCTGTTCCTGATTGATCAGCAGTCGTTTTCCAATTAAAGAAGACTTGTTGAATAAGGCCACACGGAAATCCTGATACCGGGTATTGGAAACCAGTAATGGGTCCCGATCTGCATCATCAAAGGCAGGGGCAACGCCTATCTCGATGGTCACTAATCGACTCTGACGCACGGCCCGAATGTTATCCACAAAGGCTTCAACCAAAGGCCCGGCATCAAAAATGTCCACCAATCCATTGAAGTTAAACCCTTCACTTTTCAACATGGCCAATGCGGGGCGAGTGTTGTCATGGGTTTTACCTACCGTTGCTTGCGCTTCTTCCGACAAGAAAGGCAAATAGATGGGATATTTAGGCATTAACTCAGCGATGAAGGATTTCTGACCCACGCCGGTTAAGTAATCTGCGTAGGTAAAATCCAACGAGAAAAACTTGCGACCTAAGGACTCCCAAAACGGTGACACGCCTTCTTCGTCCGAGTAACCACGCATCTCAGCAAAAACCTTTTGATGGAACAGCTGAGGAAACTGCGCCAGGAACAAGAAACGGCTTTTAGAGAGCAAACGACCGTTATTGCCCTGACGGTAAGCGGCACTTAAAAACAACGAACACAGCTCACTGCATCCGGTCATGTCGTTAGTTAAAAACAAGGTGGGGGTTTGTTTATGCACCCCAAGTTCAGAAGAGGCATTAACCGTGGTACTCACCCGATAGTTATACCAGACATCGGTTAACCCCACCGCTGCCTCGATACCGCAGACACCGGCGATACACTGGGCTTCGGTATCTTCCAGCGCCAACATATAGAAACGATGGTTCTCTTCGGTTTCCTGACGAAAAGAGGCTTCTGACGCCTCGATTTTCGCCAACAACAAGTCCTCATTAGCAGGCAATGTGGTTAAGCCGGGACCGGCATTTTTGGCCATGACTAACAAGTCGGCGAGGTCTTTCTTTTCGATGGGACGGATTATTATCATCTCAAGACCTCCTAAAAAGGGACAATCGCAATGCGATCGTCCTCCTGTAATTGCAGGGCATCAATATGACGAGTGCCCAATTCAACGGTTTGATCGTGTTCATCCAGATGGGTCATCACACAGCGGAAGTCGGTCAAACTTGGATTGCACACCATGTACTTGCTGCCTTTAGGTCGCTGCTCACTGGAGGCAAATCGTTTGTATTGGCAGTTATTCAACGTCTGTAAATCATCCAGACGCGCCATTAAGGTTGGTCCGCCATCAAAGATGTCGAGATGCTTGGTGGTGCGAAACCCTTCACGCAACAACAACTGATAACCAGGGGATGCCGCATCATTGGGTTTGCCCATGACCGCTTGCGCTTCCATGGTTAACAAGGGAACGTAAATAGGATGGGATGGCATCAATTCAGCGATAAAGGTTTTGCTCTTGATGGCCGAGAAATAATCCGCAGACTTAAAGTCCATATCAAAGAAGTGATGACCCAAGCTGTCCCAAAACGGCGACGACTGATCGTCGTGATGCTTACCCTGGATTTCAACAATGATTTCGCGACTGAAAAACTCACGAAATAAACCAATAAACAGCAAGCGGGTACGTGACAACAATTCCAGCGTATTGCCTTGCTTGAAGTCCTTTCGCAGCATTAAGGAACAGAGCTGGGTTTTCCCGGTCAGTTCATGCGTCATGTACAACACCGGCACACGATTATGAATGTCTAACTGATGGGATGAATGAATCAGTTCATCTTTACGATAGTTGTAAAAAGGCGCGCCATTGCCCGCACAGGCATCAATGCCTGCTACGCCGACAATGGAGGCTTCCGCCGTTTCTTTGTTGATGTCTTCCATCACAAACAAGAAGCGCTCTTTGCCGGAGACAGAGCGCTCACCAGCAAAGGACTGACATGACACTTCGATTCGCTGACTCAGCAAATCACGCTGATTACTCAAGGTCGTCAACTGAACTTCGCTGGCGGTCACAAGCTTTTCAATGCCAGCCAGGTCATTATGACTTACAGGTCGAACCACCAGCATAGTGATCTCTCCTTCTAGCCTTGAACTAGTCGATCAACCGCCTTGGAAAATGCCTGCATTCCCTGATCAATTAACGCATCTTCAATCACCAAAGACGGAGCAAAACGGACAACATTTGGGCCTGCCACCAGCACCATAACCCCTTGCTCAAGTGCTGCATTGAGAAAATCTTTTGCTCGACCCTGGTAGTCATCTACCAGTTCAGCACCGATCAATAGGCCACAACCACGGATCTCCTTAAAGATACGGTGCTTGGCATTAATGTCTTCAAGATGCTTACGGAAACGCGCGGCTTTATCTTCAACGCCTTTCAACACCTCGGGTTCGCTAACAATATCAAGCAACGCATCACTGACCGCACAGCCCATTGGGTTACCGCCATACGTGCTGCCATGTGTCCCTATGGTTAGGCTCTTGGCGATCTCACCACGAGTAAGCATTGCGCCAATCGGAAAACCTCCGCCCAACGATTTCGCCGTAGTCAGAATGTCCGGCGTTACGCCGTATTTCTGGTAGGCGAACAAGGCACCACTTCGGCCCACACCCGTTTGTACTTCATCAAAAATCAACAGTGCATTGTGCTTATCACATAGCGCACGAACACCTTCAATGAACGCTTGGGTAGCCGGAAGGATTCCGCCTTCGCCCTGAATCGGCTCCATCACAACCGCACAGGTTTTGTCAGAAATTATGGCTTCTAATGATGCAAGATCATTAAAGTCGGCATGGCGAATACCTTCCACCGCAGGCTCAAAGCCCTCACGATATTTCGCCTGCCCACCTACACAAACGGTAAATAAGGTACGACCATGGAAACTGCTGTTGAACGAGATAATTTCATTCTTCTCAGGAGACGAGTTTTGCCAGTGATAACGACGCGCTAATTTAAACGCGGCTTCGTTGGCTTCGGCGCCAGAATTCGCAAAGAACACCTTGTCGGCAAACGTTAGATCCGTGAGCTTTTTAGCGAGTCTTAACATTGGCTCATTAGCCAGTACGTTACTGACATGCCAAAGATTTTTTGCTTGCTCGGTTAATGCCTCGACCAGTTTTGGGTGGGCATGACCTAAAGCACTCACCGCAATACCACCAGCAAAGTCGATGTACTCATTACACTCCTGATCCCACACACGAGATCCTTCGCCTTTCACAGGAATCATTTTTCCCGGTGCATAGTTCGGCACCATGACTTCATCAAATAAGGCTCGGGTCACAGGGGCTTTGTTGGTTGTCATGAGATCTATCTCCGTTAGCAAGTTTTCATGCAAAGTAGAAGAAATTTTATGCGCTAACTGCCTGACCAAATTTCACAAATGCGACCAAGGCTTACAGAACTGCGAACTATGCTAGAAAAGCGTGACTTTCTCCTAGCATGTCATTGAAACGAACGACCGTTTATCCAGAAAACTCGAGGGATGTAGCAAATATGCACCACTGAATTTGCCAAATTGGAACTTGTACCCATACTAAATCAAAGGTTGTCATGGAACGGTCATAAACCTCTCTGACCAAGCGTGCATAAGCACTCGTTATGTCAATCAATAACAACAAGAAATCTTCAGCAGTGAGTAAATAGGATCAGAGCCTATGAGCATGGATGTAGTTGAACAAGAACTATTAATGGAACTGGAAAAAATAGACGCTGCTCTCAATAACAAAGCCCTTGTTTGGTATGAGATACGCAAATCCCTAAATATATTAAGAACCCAAAATCATCGCTACTACATCAGTTTATCTAACAAGTTGTTTATGGATATTCGGGCAATTTATATTGAACAGTTGCCCCTGTATCGACTCTTCCCACACATGGACAGAGCCCTGAGCCTGGCACATCAACTGGAGCTTCGACTGCGTAAACAATCACGTCGACTCGATCGAGTTCATGAGCCCGCTATTGAACGGGAAATGGAAATAGCTTGTTAAACTACAAACTTAAATAATGAGAGAGGAAACTCTCTCATTGGTAGGGTTCACAATTTTAGTGCGCTACTGCACATGTGATAAGTAAGTTATGCGTTGTATAGCGTAATAGCGCCGATGGCGATAAAACCTACACCCGCTATATAGTGCAGATACTTTTCATTGATGTACTCTGACATCACACTGCCCGCCAAAACACCAATCGCAGAGGCGACAATCAACGCCGCTGAGGCCGCAAGAAACACGGTGTACTTGCTGACTTCTTTGTCCGAAGCAAACAACATGGTCGCCAGTTGGGTTTTGTCTCCCAATTCAGCAATAAACACCGATACAAATATCGTTAGAAAGATTTTCCAATCCATCACCTTCTCTCCAGACAAACGTATCGGCATCTTAACAGACACACGAGAAACCAACTATCCGAATTTAATAACTAACTAACCCTATCCGATGTTAAACCTCTTAAACTTGCAAGAGTAGAGTCAAAGAAGCAGACAGGAGTTTGGACATGAATTTATAAAGGTTGATTAATGCACTGGTTCAAAGATTACGTTTGCGTTCTTCGCTTGGCGTCATACCGTAGTGATTACGATAACTTGTACTTAGGTGTGCGCCCGAGGAATAACCACATTGCATGGCAATTTCCATAATGCTCTGATCGGTCTGATGCAGCAGTGTTCGTGCGCGTTCAAGACGAATCAATTGATAGTATTTGGACGGTACTGAATCCAGATATTTATTAAAGAGTCGCTCCAATTGACGGCGAGAAATACCCACATGCCCAGCCACATCATCGGTTGAAAGCGGTTCTTCAATATTGGATTCCATCAGCTCAACGGCATTCCTGAGCTTAGGTTGTTCATTAACCTGACGATCCGTCAAAAGACGTCTGTGCGTTTTAGTCGTGCCTCCGACTCGAGCGCGAATAAAATGCTGCGCCAGCGACTCGGCCATTTCCGGTCCATGATCACGAGCTAACAGAAACATCATCATATCCAGTGTCGAAGTGCCACCTCGGCTGGTCGCTCGTTGTCGATCAACAATAAAGCTGTCTTCCATGATTCGGGTATTCGGATATTGCTCATATAAATACCCGTCATCCCACCAATGAATGGCCGCTCTGTGATTAACTAATAAACCGGCATCGGCCATCACCAAGCTACCGGTTGCCATACCTGCGATTACACCAAAGCGATAGGCGTTGTTACGCACCCAGTCATTCAAAACTGGATCAGTCCGATAAGAAACCGGAGAGCCACCACAAATAAGCAAGCCGTGTGCTTTCTCAACCAAATTGATGTCTTCAACTTCGGTCCAGTTACCCGCTTCCGCCTGAACACGATGTGATCCAAGCGCTGCAAAATGAATATTGTACTGATCCTCACCTAAAATGCTGTTGGTGGCCATGATCGGTCCAGTTGCCGCCCCCAACACCAAATTGGAAAACCCTGGTAAGAGCAACACCACGTAGCGGCGCAGCTCCCCCTCGACCGCAGGAAAGACCGGGGCAGATCCTGATTGATTAGTTACTAGTTCAGATTCCGACATGCATTTATTCGATGTATCATAAGAAGATCCATTCGCCGACAAACTTATTGACCCTCATACAGGGTTTCAAATATCCCGTTCTTTAGGACCACACCATCCGCCATCATTTATTACCCTTTAGCAAAAACCGTCCCTAATTCAAGCGTAGCAGCATCAAGCAAAATCAGATCAGCATCTGCGCCTTCTTTTATCTGCCCTTTTCCCTTGCGTTTCAGAATATCTACAGGACTTTGAATCACCACCTTTAATGCAACCGATAAATGCATTTCTGGAGTTCGCGTAGTGAATCTACCTTCACCACCCCCCAATTATATGAACCAGAGAATCCACCTGACTGCCTGCAATCAACACATCCTTCACGCCCTTATAATCAGGAGAATATAGTTCAGCGTCAGTCAGTAGATACACACAACACCTCAATCGATCAAAATACGCATAACTAATTAATAGATCTATTATTAATAATTATGCACGGCATTCTACAGAGCACCAGAATGATAGTAATCACTAAAAAATAGCCAAACACGCTTCCTAGGATAAATCACGTTTTTACTCTGGGAGAATTTCTTTATGCTAGTAAATGAGAAACATCCATGCGACTTTCAATTTTCCTAAAATCACAATTCTCAACATTAGCCTTTCTTATCATCTTGTTTTTTTCATTTAGCTTTCTACTGATACAGCTTGATCATGTTCTTGAGCGAATAGAACACACCAATGGTTTTTTAGAATCACAAGTTCTTGCTGTTTCAGAACAGAAAGAACTACTGCACCAACAACAATCCAAAATGGATCTACAAGCCATAACACTTAGCGCTTATGCAAATTACTCCAGTTATTTAAGCTGGCGTCTTGAGTCTGCTATTTCAACAGACAGCCGATCAATTGAAGAAGCAAATCTTTCAGAACAAAAATTGAAAGAAGACTTGGAAAGAATTATTGCTCTTGATGAAGAACTGGGGGAAGCCGCCGATGTTGTAGCTATTTACCTAGAAGATTTTAACAGTGTGATTCAAGAAGCCATTGATCTTAACAAGCAAGGAGCCGAAGCAAGACTAATCCGCTCAAAAGTGGGGGAATCCCAATCTCACACTAGTGCGATGAATGCCATGTTTGAAACCATTCTCGAACAGGCTGCCATCGCTGTAAAAGAAGCCAGTGATGGCGTTTTCTCAGCAGGCATAAAAGTAGAAGAAGCAATCACAGGTGTAAAAACTGCAAGCCAGCAAAATATTGAAGAAGGCAGTGCTGTAAAACCAAAGATGATGCTTATCTTTTCAGTTTCTGCACTGGTCAGTGTACTGGTTGGATTTTTAGTAGCTCGCTCTGTAACTCAACCAATTCGTGCATTAACGAGCCAAATTAAGCGGATCGAGCACTCCTCGGATCTTAGCCAAACCATTACGATCAAAAGCAGAGATGAGATTGGGGACATCGCTATTGCGACTAATAGTATGCTAACTACGTTTGAAGCTATTATCCAACAACTTACCAAAGAAGCCGCCCGTCTTGCTTCTGCCTCTCACCAAAGTGCTCATTTGAGTGATCAGAACATCAAAATTGTAGAGCAATTAAAAACTCAATCCGAAATGGTGGCTGCATCCAGTCATCAAATGGCAGTGACCATTGACGGAATAGATAAACACACAGAAGAAGCCGTAGAGCAATCTTCAAGCGCCAATCATCATTGTGAACAAACAGAGTCCATCGTTTGCACAACAACATCCAACATTTCTAAACTGTCCAATCAGATAGTAAGCTCTGTAAGTGCTATCAATGAAGTCGAGAAAAATAGTCATGCAATCGGATCTGTTTTAGATGTTATACGAGGCATCGCAGAACAAACCAACCTTCTGGCGTTGAACGCAGCCATTGAAGCGGCTCGAGCGGGTGAGCAAGGGCGCGGATTCGCTGTTGTCGCCGATGAAGTGCGTGCTTTAGCTCAAAAAACCGGAGATTCTACTAACGAAATCCAATCAATGATTGAGGCTTTACAGCATGGTGTGGAAGATGCTGTAACTCAAATGGAACAAAGTAAAACTCAGGTTTCAACCTCTCTAGAAGAGGCTCAAAAAGCCAACGCCACAATTCAGGCCACGGTAGAATCTGTCTCAAACATCGCAACCACAAATCAGCAAATCAAACACTCTACAGATGAACAAGTACTTGCCGCTCAAAGTATTGATCAAAGTATTAATGCCATCAGTGAACTGTCTGATCAAGTAGCTTCAGCGGCAGAATCTTCGGCCAACTCCAGTGAAGATCTCAATAACATAGTATCAAGAATGAACGCCTTGATTGAAAAATTTAAAATCAACCAAATAAGAGATCCATTACAACAGGTATAAACTCTAAATTTGAAGGCATGTTAAACTCACTGGCGGCCTAACTAAAACAGATGATGTAAAGGACAAAAACTATCGAAATTTTAACAGGTGCATCTTTCGCTTTTGAATTTATACCTGAATGGCCTGTTATCGCCCTACTTCTCCTAGCAGCATTCAGTGCAGGTTTTATTGATGCCATTGCTGGCGGTGGTGGTCTGATCACGGTTCCTGCGTTATTAATGTCCGGCTTACCGCCGCATTTAGCACTGGGAACGAACAAACTGTGCGCCAGCTTCGGTTCGCTCACTTCAACTCTAGTGTTTATCCGCAAAGGTATTTTTAAACCCTATTATTGGCGACTGCTCATTTTCTCGACCCTTGTAGGGGCAATCGTCGGCACCATTTGCGCCACATTGATCAGCATCGAAATCTTAAATGACCTGCTGCCTGCACTGATTATCTGTGTAGCTATCTATATGCTGTTCCAAAGCTACTCCAATCTGGATCAGCCAAAAGCGGCCCATCCACGAGCCAAAAGTATTAAATTCCTGCAAGGCAGCAGCTTAGGCTTTTACGATGGCGTTGCTGGTCCGGGTACAGGCGCTTTCTGGGTGGTATCAAATCTTCTGCTTTATAAGCAATCCTTGTTACAGGCATCGGGCGTTGCTCGTGCGATGAACTTTGTTAGCAACATAACGTCTTTTGTAACCTTTGCTATTCTAGGACACGTTAATTGGTTCATAGGCCTGTCGATGGGCATAGTGTTGCTTCTTGGGGCATGGTTTGGCGCACACTTGGCAATCGCTAAAGGAGCCCACCTGATAAAGCCCATTTTTATGGCGGTTGTGATCGCAATTTCTGTTAAATTATTGACTGTGTAAAGTTCAATATTTTCTATTCTCCTGAGTTTTGTGGCCTAGCGGCTGTTTTCCACTTTCTGTGGATAACTTTGTGGATTATGTCTCTAAAATGCCTTCAAAGCGTCATAACTCGTACAAACTAGCCAAATTGATCATTTTTTAACCAATTTAATTTATCCTTATTTTTCAATAGGTTATTAAAGTCAATAGAAGATAATACATTTTTTCCATTCTTTTTTCTTATATAAAAAAGACTTTACATAGTCGATTTCTCAGGTGTGCATATTCCACACACTTCTTCTTAGCCAGCCCCAATATTGTGCAATAGAACACTGTATATAGAAGCCCTCTTAATCATTTCAACAAGCCCTCAATAACAAACACCTAACAATCTCTGGAAAGGTGTTACAATTTGATCTCAATTATCCCTGTTTTTTCTAGTTATCAAGGCGAGTGATATGAGTTTTTCTGCCTTCGGCAAAAAGTTTACCGGTGAGTCAGGCATTCTTAATCTGATGGATGACCTGGGCAACGCGTTAGCAGATCCTAATGCAAAGGACATGATAATGATGGGCGGTGGCAACCCGGCCCATATTCCCGAGATCGAAGACATTGTTCGCCAGCGATTAATTGATATTGCAGAAGATAACTATGAACTCCAACAGCTTATTGGCGTGTATGACACTCCTCAGGGTGAAAAAGCCTTCCGTTCGGCATTGGCTAAGCTGCTCTCAGAAGAATTTGACTGGCCTCTGACAGACCAAAACGTGGTACTTACCAACGGCAGCCAGTCCGCCTTTTTCATGCTATTTAATTTGCTGGCTGGAGAACATACTGACGGATCTCAAAAGCATATTCTTTTTCCCATGGCTCCGGAATACATAGGCTACGCCGATGCAGGCTTATCTGAAGGGTGTTTTAAAGCCTTCAAACCCGAGATTGAGCTGATTGGTGAGCATCAGTTTAAATACCATGTAGATTTTGACGCCCTGACCATTACCGAGGATACCGCAGCAATCTGTGTATCACGCCCAACCAACCCAACGGGCAATGTAGTCACCGACAATGAATTACAGAAGCTGGATGAGCTGGCTCGTAAACATGGCATTCCATTGATCATTGATGGCGCCTACGGCACACCGTTTCCAGACATCATTTTCAGTGATGCAACGCCAATCTGGAACGACAACACCATCCTGTGTTTGAGTTTATCCAAGTTTGGCTTACCTGCAGCCAGAACTGGAATTGTCATTGCCAAACCAGAAATCATTCAGGCTATTAGTAACGTCAATGCAATCCTCAGTCTCGCAACGAATAGTGTTGGCGCAAGATTGTCACTGCCCTTGATGAAATCCGGCGAAATCCTGTCGCTGAGTAAGAACATTATCAAGCCGTTCTATCAGCAACGTTGTAATCAGGCAATCCAACAACTGGAAACCGGATTGGAAGGGTTACCCGTTCGTGTTCATAAACCGGAAGGTGCTATGTTCCTATGGCTCTGGTGCAAAGACTTACCTATTTCTTCTCAAGCACTCTATGAACGATTAAAAGAGAAGAAACTGATTGTCGTTCCAGGCCAGTACTTCTTCCCTGGCCTTGAAGATGAAGAGTGGCCACACAGAAATGAATGCATTCGCATCAATTATTCTCAGTCGCCAGAGCAAGTGAAAAAAGGGCTAGAAATTATATGTGAGGAACTTCAGGGGCTGTATTCAGACATTTAAGGTCTGTCTGAATAAGATCACTCAATTGTTTAGTGATAACAATAAATGCGTTATAGCTCGACTCTCCGGTTATAGCGCATTTTTTATGCTTTTCGTTTGTACTTAAACATCCCTTCCAGCGTCACAATCACCAGCGCTAGCCAAATCAGGCCAAAGGTATAATAGCGCTGAGGCGGTACTTCTTCTCCAAACCAGACCACCGCTAAAACAAATACCATGGACGGAGCGATGTACTGTGCAAATCCAGCAGCCGTAAGACTTACACCTGGCAACCCTGTTACATAGAGCAATAGAGGAACCACTGTAACAATTCCAGCCAACATCAGCGGCAACGCGTACTCAACGGGCTCACTAAAGAAAACAAAACCCCATTCAAACTGACCGAAAATCATTACGCCAATCGCGATGGGGAACATGTAACTGGTTTCAGCCGCCAAGGCCGCCATAGGGTGCAATGTCAGTTTCTTTCGAGCCACACCATAAATGGCGAAGCTGATGGCCAACACACAAGCAATCCATGAAAGCTCACCTACCGTCCAAATCTCAGCGAATACACCACCGGAAGCAAGAATAACCGCCAGCCACTGCATACGGCTTAACCGCTCTCCTAGAAAAACACCTGCCAAGGCGATACTGACCAGAGGATTGATGTAATACCCTAAACTCGCTTCCAAAGTACGTTCAGTTAGCACCGCATAAACAAAGACTAACCAGTTCCCGGTGATCAATACGCTGGAGAAAAACAGCCGCTTGGTGGTGTCTTTGTTTTTCCATAGATCCAGAAAGGTTTTCCACAGACCCGAGGCCCACAGCAATGCCCACAGTACCACTGATGACCACAGTACTCGATGCGCGACCAATTCAATCGCAGGGACGTCATCCAACCATTTGAAATATAACGGTGTAATGCCCCATGTGAAGAAAGCCAACAAAACCAACGATAAATGAAAAAATTTGGATTGAGATGAAGGCATAGCGATCCTCAGCCCCATGGGAAAGAGATAATTAAAATCAGACAAAAACAAAAAGACCTCTCAATCTGCATTGAGAGGCCTTTTGCGATTTTAGTGATTAAACCAAGGAAACGAAATATCCGTTACCAGGATTAATTATTCAATCGTGTACTATCGAATGTTCGATTAAACGAAACGAGCACTCAATTTATTGAGCTTAGCCACAAGCGGCTGAGCTGCTGGAACGTATTTGCCCGCTAGGTTTTCAGCTTTTTTACCCGCTTGGTTAACTTGCTCAGACACCAAGGTAGTGATGTTCTGAATGCCATCTGGCTTAGCAGGGTTAAGTTGCTTGATGCTTTCAACACCTTGCTCAACACGAACACGTGCAGTATTGATACGAACCTGGAAGCTTTCTTTCTGACCGTTGTAACGCTGCATTGAATCAAAAACGCCAGCAAGAAGAGTGTGACGAGTTACTTTATCAGTTACACCGTAAGTAGATAGATAGAAACCGATGTTATCAACTTGGTTCAGAGCTGTATCAGCCAAAACTTTTGTGTTCATTTTCATAATTTAATCTCACTTTCACGTTCGCTATTGGTCAGCACAGTATTGAAGATTTCTAGAACCTACAACCTAATTATTATTAAACCGATCATTAACGCACTTTCACGGTGCATCAAATACCCCAACAGCAAAAGGAAATTCCCAAGCCTCGTGCAGTATAAGCGTGATACCTAGCAACCACTTCTTTCGAATACGCCCCATGCTCTAGAGCCTCCGGTGACACATAACGAAAACCATGTTGGCAGTAGAAACCAGTAAGCTCAGACCAAGGGAAACAATACAAAGCCGTTATACTAATACCTGTATTCGAGGACGCTAGCTGAGCCATACGATCGCTCAAATTCTCTAACAAGGCATGACCATAACCTTCTCCCCTCGCTTCTTTAGCCACCAGCATATTTCTTAATAACCAGCAGCCATCGGCCACTTGGGTAAATTTAACCGCTGCCTTGGGAGATTTGCTGTCATCATCCAACAAAAGAAAACACAGATCAGAGCGTTGCACTTTGATCTTCTCTCGATTGCTTTTGTAGAATTGGATAAACCGTTGCCGCTCACTGTATGGAATGAAAACTACGTCACTCATGCCGACCGATTCCCAAACATCAGACAATGCCAGGACAATGGACTTTTGCATTCAATGCAACCGTCCCATGTCTCGTTGTATATGTTCATTCGTCACCCCTATTGATAACCCGTTACCCGTGGTGATATTGCAGCATCTGCGGGAAAGACACCATCCTAAAGGCACGGCTAAATTGGCACAAATGTGTCTGGCAAACTGTGACATTATTTCGGAGAAAGACTTTTCCGAACCACTGAAACAGATATTAGAGCGCTATCAACCAATCCTTTTGTGGCCAGCCACAGAACATTGCCAAAAGATCACAATACTTCCAGCAGAGGCGTTCAAGACCACCAACCAGGCAGATACGACCAATGAAAAGCCTTATGCCTTAATCGTCATTGATGGCACCTGGAAAAAGGCCAACAAAATTTTTCTTAGTCACCCGGAATTACAAACCCTGCCTCGATGCATCATTGAAAATCAAAGCAATCAATATCATCACCGTAAATCACCGTCAGATCAGCACCTATCCACCCTGGAGGCCATCTATTTCGGATTGGAGCAGCTCCAGCCAAAAGACTCAAACAAAGAACTTGGGGAATTGCTCAATGCTCAACAACAAATGGTCGAGCATTGGCAAAGTGAAGTGATAAAACACCAACTAGAAAAGACTAAGCGTTAAGACTGCCTTGCTCAGGGTTAGAAGCCGCCAACCACTTCTTCATGGTTTTCTCTAGCTGCTCTTGCGTAACCGGCTTTCTCAGGAAATCATCCATACCCGCCTCAAAACAACGCGCTTTGTCTTCGTTCATCACGTGAGCCGTCATCGCAATAATTGGAGCCTTACTGATACGACCTGTTTCTTCCAACGTACGGATTCTTCGGGTGGCTTCAAAGCCGTCCATAACCGGCATCTGACAATCCATAAAGATCAGGTCATATTGGCAGGTGGTGACCATTGTTAAAGCTTGCTCACCCTGATCCGCCACATCGACCAAAAAGCCCATCTTTTGTAATCGCGCGACGGCGACTCGTTGATTGACTTTATTATCCTCAACCACCAGCACCTGATAACCCTGACCAAACTTGCTATCGATATTGCCTTGATTCAGGAAATTACCGGCCAGCACACCACTTAATCCCTGAGCAGGCTGCAAATGTTCATCGATCTGACCGGTCGATAAACCACTGACTTGAACCTTCATCGGTTTTTGCATCACCAGATATTGAGCCAGTTCGTTCTGTCGAATCGGTTTACTAATGTAATGCGGTGATAAGCCTTTAAGCCAAGCTGGTAAGCTATACCGCCTGCTTGAACATCCCATCAAGGCCCAGCTTAATTCAGTCCGTCCACCGGCCGTTCGCCATAAACGAAACTCATCGCTTTCTGTGATATCAATGTCCACCAGCAAGATCACATCATTGTGCTCTCGCTCAAGTAAGGCTTCCGCTTCATGCCATTGAGAAACGGCAATTACATCACAGCCCAACGCTTTTGCTCTATGGCGCAAGTTATCACGACTGATCACATTCGGATCGACAACCAACATCACACCATCAAAATTTGGTCTGATCGAGTAAAGACGCTCCGGTTTCTTCTCGAGCGGCACTTCAAACCAGAAAGTACTGCCACGGTCAGCTTCGGATTCCACCCCGATGATGCCATCCATGTGTCGTAACACCTGGCGACAAAGCGCCAACCCAAGACCGGCACCACCATAGCTGCGCGTTTCCGATTGATCCACCTGATAGAAGGCTTCAAATACCTGGTTCTGTTTCGGTTCTGCGATACCAATGCCGGTATCTTCTACTTCAAAACGAATACGATAGCTTTCAGGGTCTTCCCCGACAATTCGTGAACGGACAATTATATGGCCTTTAGGCGTGTACTTGATAGCATTGCCAATCAGGTTGGTGAATACCTGTTTAAGACGATTTGGATCGCCTTTTAACGCATAACGAATTCCATAGTCATGCCAGTAAACCAGATCCACATCTTTTGCTAAGGCTTCTTCACCGTAAATTTGAAGTACTTCTTCAACCAGATCTTCAATCTCAAAGACATCAGAGTCGAGACCAATATTTCTGGCCTCTAGCTTGGAATAATCGAGAATATCATCCAGCAAGAGAAGTAATGAATTAGCTGAATTATCGGCGGTACTTACATAGTTGGCTTGTTCGTCATCTAACTCAGTCCCCTTAAGTAAACTCAACATGCCCATCACGCCGTTCATGGGCGTTCTTAGTTCATGACTCATATTTGCCAGAAAAGCCGCTTTGGTTTTCTCACGAATCTCAGCCGCAATGCGTTCTTGTTCGGACTGAGCCAAGGCAAAACTGGTTTGCTTAAGATCCTGAATGCTCTGCTCCAAACATTCATTCGACAGTTTAAGCGCACCGGCTTGTTCCTGAATTTGATGACGACTGGTGCGTAAATCACGCATTGATCGACCGGCCATGTAGGCAGTGTATCCTGTATAAAAGGTTACCCCCAGAATGGAAAGGAAAATGATGACTGTTGATGATTCTGCCTGAAATTGGAAACCGATAAACAAAACGGTCAGCAAAGCTCCCAGTAGAATACTAGGTATCGACATGGCCACCATTTTGACTCCGGCCCCGGTTAAGGTATTCACCGTTGTCACCATACAAAGAGCAAACACGACCCAAGGCTGGAAGTGAACCATTGCCATGAAATGACCAAAGATAAAGAAATCAAACACCATTACTCGTCGTTCAGCCAACAACAGATCCTTGGACTGACGACAAATCAGATAAAACAACGGCGTGTGAATAATTGCAGCATATGCCCAGATTAACCAGGCCAGCGTAGGTTGCTGCATCTCATAATAAAGAAACGCAATGCCCGAGCCTGTGCACATACTCATGCCCACAAGCCGAGTCATTGAATGACGCTTAAGCGACTTTAATCCTTTAAGCCGCGAATCGCTCGATGTGTCGGGTGCCTTGTCTGCGCTTTCAATTAATTGCATCGTTTTTAAACACCTTAATTAATCCTTTAATATTCCAAAGACCATACTGCCCTTATGGCCTTAAAAGAACTTACTCACGATATGTTTTGAATAACTCACAGCCAATTCAACGGTTTCGAACGACAAGTAACTGCCCGTGTAGTAAGTGTCTTTCTTTCCTTGTAGTTGCTCAAACTTAAAGTAAAAATTACCCGCACCAATCTGTTCAGACGAAACGTGAGGAAAATACGCCCACTTTTCTGTGTGCACATGTTCATTCACCACTACCGGATAATCGGCATACAGGTTGGTTATATAGTTTGTAGCATGACCAATAATCTTCTCATCGGTCAGATTATCTTTCTGTACACTGTAGGTTACAGCGCCATCGCCTTTTGCCCACGGACGCATGATTTCTTTCGGGGCCCCTACCTGTTCTTCATTAATCGCGCCAATGACTTCATTCGGCATACCTGTCACATCAAACAGATTAACTACGTATGGGCTGTAACGAAATTGAGAAACCAAAGCCTGTTCCTGGCCATCAAAATCCATCACATCAGACAGGCGATCCGGCGGACACGCAATAATTATAGCATCATACAATCGGGTTTCTTTTTTGGTCTGATTAGAGGTATCCCCTCTGACAGAGAGTTCAACCTGAATGTTTTCACCCCGCTTAATCGACACAATGTCGGTACTTAGACTCACGTTTAGAGAAGTTGCGACCGCTTGCCAAAGTGACTCAAAGCCATGCTTGAAGCGCTTAGGCATATTTTTCCCCAAGCCTGCACCATATAAAAGCAATGTGGTGAAATTCCAGAAATTCAAATACTTCAGAACATACAGCGTGGGAATCTCAGAAAAGCGGCCATAGCCCATGTCGGTAATGGTGATTCGGAACAGCCCCTGCAACCCAAGCATTTTGTTATCCACAAGCCACTTCTGAAAAGGTTGGCTCAACTCATCATAGGTTTTTTTTGATCCCTCGGATGCCAAGCCCGGCTTGGTTAACGCACTGCGATAACGAAGAAGCTTCCAGTAATAACGAAGAACGGATAGGAACAAAGTCAGGAAGGTAAAATCCTTTAACATTGCTTCCTTGATGTCCATCACCTGTCTTCGGCGCATAGAAAATGCGTGACGAGGCGGTTGCGTTTCAAGCTCCACACCAAAGGTTTTGGCAAGTTTCAGTACATTCCGGTAACCCGGTGTCACTGTGAATGCCCCCATTTCATAAGGAAGCCCTTCGTGTTTAATGCTCTTGCATTTACCCCCGACACGATCTGAGGACTCAACCACATCCACACTCTGGTAGCCTTTACGTTTCAGATACCACGCAGCTGATAATCCGGCGGCTCCTGCACCTACCACTAATACCCGTCTTAACTTTGACATTTCCCGTCCTTGCTTTAAAAACCGTTCACCTAACGATGTGTACTGTTCAGATTGGTCCGAAACCGATAATTATTCGCCTTGGCTAAAATGCGCTTCAACGATGTGTTTGCTGTAATTAAAGATCGGTTCAACTAATTCAAGCGCCACGATAGCGCCCACATAGTATGTATTTAACGTTCCTTGCTGCTGTTCAAGACGCTTGTAATAACCGTCAATAAAATCAGCGGCTTCCACGTGAGGAAAGAACGTTGTCCAAAGCTGCTGACGAACCATCTTATTGAACTTACCACCCATGCGTTTTACATCGGTACGTATTCGGGCTTCCACTTCTTTTGCTGGCACCTTTGGCACCGTCGAGCTCGGTTTAGTTTTCTCATTGATCTTCTCATCACCGACAGTAAAGAAAAGATTTAGATCAGAGCTTTTCCAAAACTTCACAATCCCCCAGGGATGTCCAACAGACGGTAGAGGCGCAGCAGGAGGAAGCTGGATTTGGTCTGTGGTGATATCCAGCATGCCGTCTACATCGCAAGCCGATACATAGTAATTTCGATATTTAATTCGATTGAACAAATACTCTTCGTGCTGCGTTGCATCCGATAACACGGGCAAGACTTTATCCAGTGGACACGCCAGAACAATCCGATCAAATTCATGCAAGGTACCATCCGCCAGGCCAATCACTACATTTGGACTGCGCTTGATCGAAACGATCTGGGCGTTGTAATGAATATCAAGTTGTTCACTACGTACAATGCCTTCGAGAAAGCCCTGATAGCCGTCTAGAAAGTGCCTTGGCCATTCTTTAGACAATCCAGCACCAACTTTCGCCAACAACATAAAGTTCTTGGCATCCATATATTTCAGAACGTATGGCGTAGGCACATCATCCAGAGCGCCATAACCAAAGATCGTCACAGGAATCAAAAACAGTTGTCGCAAAATCGACATCCCGTTAATGTCCAGCCACTTGCCGAAGGGATGACACAACTCCGGACAAGCTTCTAACGCTTCAAAACCGGGTTGATCAATTTCTTTACGATATTTGTAAGCAAGATAAAGATACTTGGCTGACGCAGCGCCAAAACCGAGCATCGATTTACCCATCAAGGTGGTTCTTAATGTATTAAGAAAATTACCCGTCGTTCGATCAAAGGATTTTCTCTGAGGCGCCGGCTGCGTTTTCAGATCCAGAGATTTCGCGATCCGAAGCACTTCATGGTAATACGGCGTAATGTAGTTAGCACCAAGATCAAACTTGTGATCACCGTGCTCAAAGGTAAGGCACTTGCCGCCTATTCGGTCACTTTTCTCAAACAATGTAATATGAGAGTAACCTGCTTGCTTTAAATAGTAGGCTGTTGCAATACCGGAGGCACCGGCACCAATCACAGCGACTTTGAGAGTTCTGGGCATATCGCTTCCTTGCTGACATAGAGGCCACAGGGCATGATTCGCGTTACATCAGGTGCAACCTCGACGAACTACCCTGTTAATGACCACAATCCGAATGTGTAAAGTCTACCTAGCTGCTATCAATTATCCTAGTGGGCGACCGGATATTTGTTGCGCCATTCGGATTGCATAGCGGTCTGTCATGCCTGCAATAAAGTCAATTACACGCATATAACATTGATAGAGACTCCAGTCCGCTTTGGGCGCTCGATACTCCATCAGTTCAATCACTCGTTGGTTTTTATAGCTTAAGCCTTTCCCCTGATGAAATTGATGTACTGCCGCACAAAACGCAGATAACAATTCCTCAAGCACAGAGTAAGCGCCCACCTCCAACAACGTTTTGTTCCGACTATTGAAGATTCTTTCCCTGGCCATTTGCTTGGCCGTTAACACACACGTTTTAGCGCGCTCAGGTAAATGATCCACAAGATCACCTTGCAGGCGACCATTCAAAATATCATCCTGCTTTTCAATGAACGTTCGGGCTGTCGCAGAGACCAGATGGTCAATGGCTTTACCTCTCAACATCGAGAGTTTACGACGACCTGTGCCCGTATCATTGATGCGTCGATAGGTGTCAGGAATGTCCCCCTGAAGAAGCTCAAACATCAAGGCTTCAACTTCATCATAAGGCAAGATATCCATTTCCAGACCGTCTTCCAGATCCAATAAGGCGTAACAAATATCGTCAGCAGCTTCCATAAGATAGACCAGGGGATGTCGACACCAGGTGTTCTCACTTAACTTAAGCAATCCCAGTTTACTGGCAATGCGCTCCATCACCTCTAATTCCGACTGATTACAACCAAACTTACCTTTATTGGCTGGATTGTCTGTAAGCGACATGGATGTCCATGGGTACTTGAGATACGCACCCAACGTTGCATAGGTTAGACGCATCCCCCCATCGAACAGGTGATATTCAAGTTGAGTAAGGATTCGAAGGCCTTGAGCATTACCTTCAAAATGCAACAAATCGTTCTTTTCGGCTGGCGACAAACTGTCCAGCATGCCTTTCTCGTCAGCTTCATGAAAAAAGTGTCGAATGGCATCCTCGCCACTGTGACCAAAAGGCGGATTACCTATGTCATGAGCAAGACACGCGGCCTGGACGATAACGCCGAGATCTTCAGGAGCAATCCAATCTGGCGTCTGATCATTCAGATATTCGCCAACCCGAGTGCCCAAGCTACGACCAACGCATCCAACTTCCAGACTGTGCGTTAGGCGCGTATGGACGTGATCATTTTCATCCACAGGGTGGACTTGCGTCTTTTTGCCTAGCCGACGAAATGCACCTGAAAAAACCACTCGATCATGGTCTTTATGAAACGGCGAACGCGCCAGCTCTTCCTCAGTAAAAGCGGCTTTACCCAGGCGTTCGCGAGTCAAAAGGGAATCCCAACTCATCGGCATAGCGATACTCCTTTATGTTATGTCGATTGATTCCCTATAGTCGCACATCTTTTAATCAACGCCTATGCCTAAGAAGCAGACAATGGATTAATCAATTCTGCCTTTTTACCTAGGCGCTTTAATGGAGAACGGAACAAGTTAAGCACCTGCTGCTGATACCCTTCACCCAACACCTCAACCGCAGCAAAGGCACCGGACATTGCAGCGCCCACCACACCCGATGTCAAAGCATCCTGCCCCGCAAGAAACAAACCTTCGATGTCTGTTTTTGGTCGCAAGCCAGATTGTTTATACCGGTCGGGCGTATGAGCCAAACCGTAAATTTCTCCCTGCGGGTGCTTCATAAAGAACTGGGTCGAGAGCGGCGAAGATAATTCGTAATAATCCACTTTTCCTTTCAATTGAGGATACTGCTCATAAAGCACATCCAATAATCGCTGACTCCAGACCTCTTTTCTCGCTTCATAATCAGCACCTCGTTTCCCCCAATCAGAACCTTGCCATTGGGCAAACTCTTCTTTGGGCACTACAGCCACTAATTCCATAACGGATTTGTCAGGATAACGCGCACGCCAGGTAGAATCGCGAGCCGCAGAACTTGAGATATAAACAAAAGGAAGAGGCTGATCGCTATCCTCTTCAAAACGCGCCATATCTTCGCTGTAATTATTTGAATGATGAACCCATAAATTGCCTGTCGGAATATCCAAAGTATCAACGGAAGTATCGAAACCAACGTACAAACAAATATGACAGGCCGATTCATACACCTGCTGCTGATCAATGTCCTTGTTGAGCAAATTGGCTGAAGATGATGAAAGCAAGCCTTGAGTATTTAACCAGCCACAACTGCTGATCACCGAAGCACACTCGATAAATTGACCATTATTCATTTTGACGCCCGACACACGCGTATTTGATCCGTTTTTCTCGGTCACAATGTCATCCACTTCGGCATAGGTCATTACCGCTCCACCAGCGTTTTCAATTGTCGGAAGAATGGATCGTGCTATTTCAGAAGAACCACCTCGAGGATACCAACCACCCTCCAGATAATGGCTAGCAATTAGACAATGCAGGAAGAAGGATGACTGACTCGGAGGCAAACCCAGGTCGCCCCATTGCCCTGCCCATACCGCCTTTAATTCTGCATTATCTGTTAAGCGATCGAACACCTCAGAGCTGGTGTTTCTATAATCCGAAGGTACGAACTTCTCCAGAAGACGACTCGCTTTAACAAGGCCGGGCAATGAACGAAACTTTGTCGCAAAAAAGAATGGCAGCCAACGTTCAACAGACGTTAACCGTTTGAAATAGACATCAATAGCTTTCTTGTCGTTAGGAAAATGGGTATAAAGAAATTCTTTGTAGGCCCTCTTACCCACAGGCAACGAATACGATCGACCGTCAATCAGAAAGCGATCGTAAACCTCTCCCAAACTGTCCCACTTCAGCCGACCTTCAGAGATCCAGTGAAACAAAGCCCCGGGCCCGGTGTATCGGCTTCCCATTTGACCAATGTAATGAACACCGACATCCCACTCATAGCCATTACGTTCATAGCAATGGGTGAAACCGCCTGCAGTATAGTGCTGCTCTAAGACCAATACTTTCTTACCAGCCTTGGCAAGACTGGCAGCACAGGTTAAGCCCCCCATCCCTGAACCAATAACAATATGATCGATATTAGATTCGTTAGTCAGCTCATCAACCCTTTTGGGTCTGTATCGAACACCAATTTTTGAAACTGCGTGTTTTGACATAACTCTTCCTCCTTGAATGTTGACTTGCAGTATAGCAGAACAAAACTTTACACCGTAAAGTCTAAGCGTTATGTTTGTCCTAGATTAACAGTCCAGATCTACAATCTTATGATAGGATCATTTGACCAAAAGCAGGCCAAATAGAGGCATAACAATAAAAACAACCAAAGTTATGGATACGAGTATGTCAGACGTGCAAAACACCATTGAATTAAAACAGATTCTCCCTAAAGTTCCAGGCTTACTGGCCAACCTACACAACCTTATTAAAGGACTTGTTCTAGCGAATAATACCAACCCGGATAAAAATCATGGCCTAGCCTGGTGCATTGAACGCGCGGTCAAGCGCAACCCCGACGGCATTGCAATCAAGAGTGAACAAGGCGAAATCAGCTACCGCGAATTTAATCAGCGTGCTAACCAAATCGCTCACTTTTTGCTGTCTCAGGGCTACCAGGTTGGCGATACCGCAGCCGTTATGATCGACAACCGTCCAGAGCTACTGATTACCGTAGCAGCACTGGCAAAGATCGGTGTCGCTGCCGCGATGGTGAATACAGCACAGACGCATAAAGTACTGATTCATAGTATCAATATCGTTAAACCAAAGGGTGTGATCGTTGGTTCTGAATACCATAGAGCCATCGATGATGTTAAAGCTGACTTGCCTGTTTCTAAGGATAATTATTTCTACGTTCCGGATGGTGACTTTGCAGAACCGGCAGGCTACAGAAACCTACCAGCACTTGCGACAACAAGCCCTAAGCACAACCCGGACGAGTCCAAGAAAGTAAGGAGAGACGACCCGCTTTTCTACATCTATACCTCTGGAACAACAGGTCTACCTAAAGCGGCGATTTTCAAAAACGGCCGCTGGATGAAAGCCTTTGCTACATTTGGGTTTATCATTGCCCGTCTGAATAAAAACGACACCTTGTACTCTACCCTACCGCTTTATCATGCAACAGGTCTGGTCATTCTATGGGGATCAGCTCTGGCAGGCAGTTCAGCCTTTGCCATTCGACGTAAATTCAGTGCTAGCCAGTTCTGGGACGACTGCCGTAAATACAATGCAACCGCTATTGGCTACGTTGGTGAACTATGTCGCTATCTGGTAAATGCACCGGCAACACCGGGTGACAGCAATCACTCTGTGAACAAAATGGTAGGGAACGGTTTACGTCCTGGTATTTGGAAAGATTTCAAAAACCGTTTCAACATCGAAAAGGTCTATGAACTGTACGCATCCAGCGAAGGCAATGTGGGCTTTTCTAACATCTTTAACTTCGACTGCACCGTCGGTTTCTCACCCATTCCTTATTCCATTGTCAAATACGACAAGGAAGCGGATCAACCGATTCGTGATAAGAATGGCTACCTTCAGCCTGTAGGCAGAGGGGAAGTAGGTTTGCTTGTTGGTGAAATTTGCCCTAAATCACCATTTGACGGCTACAACGATCCGGAAAAAACCAAGTCCTGCATTCTTGAAGACGTATTCCAAAAGGGCGACCGTTATTTCAATACCGGTGATCTCATGCGTGACATGGGTTATCGACATGCTCAGTTCGTTGACCGCGTCGGTGATACCTTCCGCTGGAAAGGCGAAAACGTTTCAACCACAGAAGTTGAACACATCGTAAACGAACATCCGGACGTATCAGAGAGCGTTTGTTACGGCGTAGAAATCGAAGACACCAATGGTCGCGCCGGCATGGTTGCCATCACGCCGAATGACAACATCACCTTCGACCCGAACAAGCTGGTTTCACACCTTTCTGGCGAACTTCCAGGCTATGCTGTTCCTGTATTTATCCGTGAACAGCAACAGCTTCAAACAACCGGGACATTTAAGTACCAGAAGCATACGTTGAAAGAAGAAGCGTTTAACCCTGAAAAGACTCAGGACAAGTTATGGGTACAACTTCCTGGTGAACAAAACTACACCGAAGTAGACCCTGGCTTGTATCAGCAAATCCAAACAGGAGCATTTAGATTTTAATGATTAAACGAGAACTCACTTTTCTCAAAGAAGCCATCAACCGATACCAGCAGCACAGTAATCGGTTATGGCAACGACTTCAAAACCAGCTACCTAATCACATTGAACAAGTGGCAGGTTTTATTGAGCAAAAACCTTATAACGCGTGCGTATACTTAGCGCGAGCAACTCGCCAGTTAAAAGGTTTGTCCGTTGATGTCACTGAGACCATTCAGCTCACCAATGATTTTCTCTGCGATAAAGCACAGGACGTAGTAAGAAAAGCTGAGTTCAACCAAAATCATTAACCTACACCCCATAAAAAACGCTCCATAGGGAGCGTTTTTTATATAAGAAGCCAATGGAAACTCTAGGTTTTTGGACGAATCACCAATCGCGTACCTGAGAAGTCAATGTTCTTAATTGTGATATCACCGAAACTCTGGGACTTTGGTGCACCCGCCACACGGAGATTCTCGTAGCGAACCTCACCAATAGACGTTGGAACCGCCAACTCAATAGAACCGTCCGAGTGAATCTTGGCCGTCGCTTCGCCATCGTACTCAACACCTTCAACAAAAGTATCCGCTTCCATCATTGCGAGCATTGGCATAGCAATCTTGGCAACCGTCTCCATGGTTTCATAACCATCGGCATCTTCAGGGTTATCAATCAAACCTAACAGATCTTCTCGTAAGCCCTGAGCAGAAACGCTGTCCATTTCCATCTCATCCATAGGCTGTAGACCACCAATACCACCTTTACTCTGTAGCTGCTCTGCAACCGGCTCATCCGTCTCAATACGAACGGTATCAGCTTTAACCACCTGGAAAGGCATCATCATCGCTGTGGCAAGCGTGGCAGCAAATCGCATGCTGCTTTGGCGTCTCAATGCTTTGTTGATTTGGTTCTCTGTCAAATGCCCAAGGGAGACAAGCGCCTCACCCAGCCTTAAACCCGATACTTTCTGATGATCAACCGCCTGAGCAAGCTGCTGCTCAGTAACCAAACCTTTATTTATAAGTAAGTTACCCAGCCTTGATCTAAACTGAGCTTGAGCAATGCGGCTCATAATATGTTCTCCGAACAAATTTCCAATGAACACCCTCTACAGGATGCCCCATCCAATCTTTAAGGAATGCGTCTTTCCAGCATCTTTTTTAAAGATAGTCAGTGAATAATAAAATGCCTGCCTCAGACACAATATTTATACAAAATGTGCACTGGTTAGCAGGCATTGTTTGCAGTAAGTACCGATGTAAAAAGTACTGCCGTATATATCAACGCTTATCGATTAAAACGTGGCCCAGATATCCGATGTAGCGATATCAGCTCGCTCTGCTGGCTTATTCGCCTCTACCTGAGAAATAAAAAGACGCTTAACAGAGCCCGTAATTAAGCCCGTCTTATCCATCATGTATGGGGTATCTTCACCGAAACGTCTCACCAACGCCTTATCACCACCCGTTACTGAACGACTTTGTGGCAACAACACAGACTCAGGTAAGCCCATTAACGAAATACCTGGAATATATATAGCTGGAGAAACAACGGCTTCTGTATAAGGATCTCGCAATAAAGTCTTATATGCTGAGAGAGCCAACAGTTCTACCCCCAGTTGCGCACCTTCAGAAGAAGGTCGGGACCAGCGGATCACACAAAGTTTCCATTCGGATTTTTGCGTTTCTCGCACGCCAAGCACTTCACCAATCTTTGGATAACCAGAGACTCTAGGGTCTACTTCAAGACAGAAGCCACCAGCACTCGCATCCAATACATCAACGGACGAGACTTCAGAATTTTCTAATGCAACATCAGCCATCACTTCTTCATACGAAGAAAAACGTAGTAAGTCGCCTTCCGGACTTTCTGAAAGCTGATTGATTTGAGGTTCATCTTTCTCTTCCTCAACCGAACACCAACCATCATCCATCGACGGTAAGCTGGAAAAGATTTGTTCAAAACCGATGCAGACTTGATACTCTGCTTTCATGCGAAGCCTTGGAAAGACTCGTTCTGTCAGTTGCGTAACTGAACTTGATTTGGAAAGCTCCTGATGAGTTGTATCTGGTATCTCATTCAGAGTTTGAAATGCATTAAGCAACGCAGGCTGTACTACTTCCTTAGAGCTAGGCTGGCTCACAACCATCCTCCGACAGGTTTCTACCTGTTCCAATTATTGTTTTTATAGTTATTACTTTTGAAACTATAACAACAAAACTGCACCTGTGCTAAATCCAAGATGTAACATTTTGTTCAATATGTGAGCTAGTTCATTCTATAAATATGAAGCATTATTCAT
>Ga0255776_10000628_pt1 | contig 40190 bp, 26 predicted proteins | sample 071ome_19_FD_179974 | JGI IMG/M metagenome (GOLD analysis project Ga0255776, IMG submission 179974) | Coastal salt marsh microbial communities from the Groves Creek Marsh, Skidaway Island, Georgia - 071413AT metaG (version 2) | ecosystem: Environmental > Aquatic > Marine > Intertidal zone >... | reverse complement strand
GAACGACCAAACGCCGATGCAAACGTACACGGCGGTTTACTTTTTGATGAGCGATTCGGTTCTGATTTCACAGTTCGTGGTGTATTCGAAAAGACAGCGACGTCGCGGACAACAACACAGAGGTGGAGCAGGAGGAGGAGGAGGAGGATACGAGGATTCGACGGTTTCAGCCGCGATGGTGCGTATTGATGAGAATATCAGCGCGCTACGGAACGTCGAAGATGAATCGATAAACGATGATGCTATAAATACAACTACTACTACTCCGTCGACGCCAAAGCGTAACACGAGCAATAAAAACAGAAAGAAGAAGAAGAAGAAGTCAGTGTCGCCGTCGACGTACATGACGGGTTTCTTAGGCGCGGGGGTTTCGGTGTACTCTTTGCGGTCGTTATCTGGTTCCGACGCGATGCGATCGAGCGCCACGCGCACGTTGCAGAGTGCGACTGGATGTTTGAATCAAGCCGTGAATAAGGTTTCGGAGGCGAGAGTAATGTCAGGACGGTTCATCGGTTACGCTTCAGCGATTAGTTATTTAGGAGGGAGATTGTTTCAGATTATGAAAAATAGAAAGCGGAAATCGTGCGAAGGCGTGTCGGCGTTGATGTTCTTCTTTGCGATTAGCGCGAACGTGACGTACGGATTCAGTATTATCTTCATGAAGAACTTCAGATGGAATGAAATCGTAGATTCGTTGAGCTTCTTGCTTGGAAGTTTAGGGACTTGCGCTTTAGACTTGTTCATTTTGATGCAAAGCAGGTATTATCGCGAGCTAGGAACGGATGCGTCCGGTGCTGGTGGTGGCGTTGATCGCACGAGCAGCTTGATAGAAAACGATTGGCTTGAGAGAGAAGCGAGTGTCCACTTGCTCTCGCGGGAAGCCGTCGAGGAGTTGTAATTTCTGTGTATAATTATTATAGTAGCGCATCGTATTGAATATATCTTCTAACACGGCTTTTGACCCTTCATCGGCTTCTCGCCTTCCTCGTAACATCCGACGTCTTCAATACCGCCGCCGCTGCCGAAAAACTTCGCCTGTCTCGCCTCGGCTTCCCGCAGCGCCTTCTCCGCCGCTTTTGCCTCCTTCAAACGCCACGTGACCAGTCTCGCCTCTTTTCTAAGATTTTCCTCGCGTTCTCTCCTGCGTAACTCGCGAGCTTGTCGTTCCGTGTCTGATCTTTTCAACGCGTTTTCTACTCGAATAGCTTCTTGTTTTTTTGCCCTCTCTACGTTACGTTTATAAATTTCTTTCTTTTTGCGCTCGCGTTCTTTCCTCGCCTCTTCGTGTTCTCGAATTTCCTCCTCTTTGCGTTTTCGTAACTCCTCCAGATTGTCCTCCGGACAAGTGTCCGTGCCATCGCCAAACCATCCAAACTTTCGTGAATCCGGTTCACATTTATCTAAGATGTCCTCGTAGACGTTCAATCCAACTTTCGCAAATGTCTCGTTCAAATCGGACATCGCCGTGAACACGCACAAACAATTCGCCGTCGTATCTTCTCCACTCTCGCTTTCGCTTTGATCTTCAAACCGATGCGTAGAATCTGGAGCAAACGCAGAATCGAGCGTTTGACAACACTTTTGCGCATCCCCACCGAGTAAGCAAGGCTTAAACAGCGTTCTCAAACGATCCACCGAACACGTGCGCGAAGGATCTTCTGGGAGCAACTCCGAGCGAGGGAGCTTCGGGTCTAAATCGTCCGCATCGCCCGCGCCTGGTTTGACTTCCTCCAACGGCTCATCATTTACGGTATCCTTGTGTTCGTCTTCACGTTCTTCCTCGTTGTCATTGTCAATATCGCCTCCGTGCGCTTCTTCGTTTTCGGTTTCTTCTACGTTATCTTCCTCTTTTTCAACGCGCTCGGACGAGTCCGCTTCGACGCCGTCTCCGTCGCCACCGTTCAAATCGTTCTCGCTATTCTTGTCGTTGGTGCTATCGTCTTCATTGTTTTCATTGTTGTTATTGTTGGCATCATCGTCATCTTCCTCCTCGTTGCCGCTATAATCATGATCATTATTATTATCGTTTTCGTTGGTATCGTCGTGTTGAGAAATCTGTTGACTTTCCTCGTGAAACATCAATTTCCTCTCCTCTTCCTCCATCGCTTTCTTCCTCCTGTTCTCCTCGATCATTCGGTCTAAACTCCCATCGTCAAAATTGATGACTTCGCGTCCTATTTTCCCAGTCCTGATCGCTTCCTCCACCAAAACTTGCCCCTCCAAATCCGTTCTCGCTTTCCTTCCCGTCCCGATGATGCGTCGAGCTTCCTCCACCGTCTGTCGTCGAAGGAAGCGATACAACGTCGACGCCATCAAAACGACCAATAAAAAAGACACGATCGCTCGTTTTTTCGTCCGACGACGCAGTTGCGTCTGCGTCAGAGGTTTCGAGTGCACTTTGCCGTCCCGTTTGTTAAACGACGACGACGACAGCATCATCGCGCACGTATTTGCAGTTTAAATTTTTGATGTGAGAAGAGCGAAAAAAACTCCATCACGGCTCTGGAACTTTTTTGCGTTTGTGAAACCCTAAATGAATGAATTTGCGTTTTAGCCCCACGTTTCTTACAAAAAACAACACACGCGAGAGAGAGAAAACAAAACGACGACGAGAAGAACAGCACTTTCACGCGAAAGGAAAGAAAGATGACGAAGAAGACGACGTTCGCGATGATGTGCTGCTACGGCTTGTCGCTGTTCGTTTTCTGCGTTCTTTCGTTGTTTGCGGAGGAAACGCTCGCGTTGGAAACGATGATGCGATCGTCCTCCGCCTCTTCCTCGGTATCGTTCAAAGCTTTGAGAATCGATGATAACGATGATGGTGAAGATAAATTTGTATCAGACAGCAGAAGAAGAAGTTTACTGGCGGAAGAAGCCGTCGCCGCCGAGGCAATCACGGAGGAAACCGCGGAGGCGATTTCAGAGGACGTGCAAGATGCGGCGGACGCGGTGGACGAGGCGACGGAAACCGTGGCGGATGCCGCAGATTCGATCGAGGAAGCGAATGAAGCCATCGCGGAAGTCGCGGAGCAAACGGAAGAGGCGGTGGAAGCGGTGGAGGAAGCGAGCGAAGCGGTGGCAGAAAGTACCGAAGCGATTGAGGATGCCGCGGATGCGGTGGATGACGCGACGGAAGCGGTGGAAGATGCGGCAGCGCAAATTCAGGATACCGCGGACACGGTGGAAGAAGTCGCGGCGGACGTGGAAGACGCGACGGCGGCGGTGGACGAAGCCACCGAGGCGGTAGAAGACGCGGCGGATAATTTAGCGGATATTACGGATACCGCACAGGAGGTTTTATCAAACTTAGAAGGGTCGAAAGCGGTGAATGCGTTGGTGATGGACAAAGTGGAGCAAGAGCAAGGCGCGGTTGCGACGGAGTTATTGACGATGGCAAAGGAAATCAACCGCTTGGAAGCCGTGGTCACGAGGTTGGAAAATTACGAAAGCGGAGGTAGACGAGGTGGACCAGGATCTGGTCCTGGTTTAGGCGCTTGGTTCAAAGCGCAATACGCGGATCAAACGTCTTTTATTAGTGGATTAGTCACCTCCTTTTTGGTTATTTTATTCATCGAAGTTGGCGACAGAACGTATTTCATCGCCGCGTTGATGTCGGTGAAACATTCCCGAAGAGTTGTATTTTTTGGCGCTTTTAGCGCGTTGGCGGTGATGACCATCGTGTCCACCTTGTTAGGCGTCGCTGCACCGATGTTTTTACCCCGTTGGTTCGTCCATTGGGCCGCGGTGATCTTGTTCCTCGGCTACGGCGTGACCATGTTGTACAACTCCCAATTCATGTCCGACGACGTCTCCGAAGAGTTTGAGGAAGTCGAGCACGAGTTGGACGAACTCACCAACCGACGATCTGGTAAAAAATCCGACGACATCAATTCGAGCACAGACGACGACGACTTGGCGGAAAAAGGTAAATCGCTGGCGAAAAGAGCTTCGACGAAAAACGAAAAGCAATGGTGGGAATTTTTCGTCTCTGCGATTTTCGTGCAAGCGTTTACGCTCACGTTTCTCGCCGAGTGGGGGGACCGCAGTCAAATTGCTACTATCGCCATGGCAGCCGATTACGACCCGTACGGTATCATCATCGGTGGTTCTTTAGGTCACGGTTTAGCCACTTCCACGGCGTGCATCGGAGGTCGCATCTTAGCGCAGAAAATTTCCGAGAAGAAAATCGCCATGGTTGGCGGTTTCATCTTTTTGCTCTTCGGCATCTTGGCGGTCTTCGACGACCCGAGCGCGGATTACGCCAAAGCTTTGCCGAGCTGGATGAAAACTTCCTCGTCTTCTTCTGCGGCTACTTCGTCGACGTGAGGAAAGAGAGAGAGAGAGAGAGAGAGAGAGATCAAAATCGTGTTACATTATTTTATATACATTAATACCCACATCTATCTTCATCATCATCATCACACTTTCTTGCGATGAAAAAATTGCACCCATTTTTTTTTTCTCTTCCCCGTGCGCTCTTCAAAAAAACCAACTCGTTGCGTGCTTTCAATCAACAAACTCTGCTGACACCGTCGCGTAGGGAGAGTTTGTTTGGAAGGAGACCACAAAAGAGAGAGAGAGAGAGAGAGAAACAGAACACTCGCTCATCTCGTTGGTTTGTGTCTCGAGAAAAAGTCTTCTCTTCTCTTCTCTTCTCTTCCTGACGGGAAAATAGAAAAACATGTCCAACGACAACAGATGGGGCGCGTACCTCAAACGTCCTTTTTTCGTTTTAGCGCTACTCGCGGTGCTGTGCTCGACGCAAGCTTTAGCCGCCGCGGGAGACGAAATCGATGGAACGCAAGAACCGAAGAGTTTAGCGAAAGGGATATTCGAAAATCAGCAGCGCGCGTTCGCCACCGAGAATGAACGCGGCGATAACTTTTCTGGTTTCGTCCAATCTTTGCTCGTGATGCTTTCGCTCGAGTTCGGCGACCGAACGTTTTTCATTGCGAGTTTAATGTCTTCGAAACACGATTCAAAACACGTGTTTTTTGGCGCCATACTCGCGCTGTGGCTGATGACGTTTGTCTCCGTGGTAATTGGGATCGAAGCGGCGTCGATGATTCCCAGGAAATTCATGCATTACGGCTCGGTGTGTTTGTTCGTGTTTTACGGTTTCTACATGCTTTTTCAAGCGAGTGGGATGAAAGAGGCAGAGCCGGGCGAGGAGAACGAGGAGTTGAAGGAAATCGAAGAGGAATTAAACACGAGAGACGAGGAGAAAGCGCCGATAATTGTGGGAAAAGACGCCGAGAGCTTCGGTGACGACGATAACGATGCAAGGAATAGGAAAAAGGGCAATAGTTTTTATGAGTGTTTGTGTAACGGCGTATGGATGCAAGCTTTTACTCTGACGTTCATCGCCGAGTGGGGTGACCGAAGTCAAATAGCGACGGTCGCTTTAGCAGGAGATTACGAGCCGTACGGCATAGTAATTGGATGCTTCCTAGGTCACGCCATAGCCTCAGGGACAGCTTGTGTAGGGGGCAAATATATCGCGAATAAGTTTTCAGAGAAGAAAATGACCATACTCGGCGGTTCGGTGTTTCTGGTCTTCGCGGCAGTTACCTTATTGCAAGATCCCAACGCAAAGTTGGAAAAGAAAGATTGGAGACCGAGTTGGATGGTAGCAGGCGCCTGAAAGTGAATTTTAGTGTAGTTTAGCATTAGTATTAGTATTAGTATTTTAGGTGGAGTACAAAGTAGTAGTACCAGTTATTGTTATGATTGATGTGTATATGCTTTGCTTTGATTCTGTTTGTTTTTATATTATACGTACGTTACGCGGCTAAAAGATGATTAACTAGATTTATTTCGCAGAAGTCGCCCACCAGTCTTCTTTAGAGGAGGATTTACTGCTACTTGAACCCTTTCCTGATGACTTCTTGTTGTCATCATCGTCACCCCAATCGTCCACATCTTTCAATCTGCTATCGTTTTCAAACTTCTCCACGTCCTCTTTGTCGTACTCTCTGTCTTCGTCATAACGTTTCTTCGAGGAGGATGACTTGCGCTCGTCTTCGTCATCCACGTCTTTATCGTACTTCGAGGAATGGCGTCTCGATCGATCATCTTCGTCGTCGTCGTCCTCATACTTTGTGGATCTTCTGCGATCATCTTCCTTCTCATAGTCGTCGTCATACTTTGATGATCTTTTGCGATCAGCTACTTCGTCATCCTCGTCGTATCGCTTCTTGGAGCGATGATCGTCGTAGCGGTCCTCTTCGTCGTCGTCGCGATCCATCTTGGATGAGGAACGTCTGTAGCCATCATCGTCCTCATCTCTATCGTCGTGATGGCTCTTCGGCGAAGATCTGCGGTCGTCCTCATCTCTGTCGTCGTCTTTGTCGTAACGAGAAGATCGGTGATTATCTCTTCTGTCATCATCGTCGTCATCATTGTAACGCTTTTTGGAAGAATTGCGTCTGTCGTCTTCATCGTCGTATCGACTCTTGGAGGAAGATTTTCGGTCGTCGTACCGATCGTCGTCGTCTTCATCTCCGCTTCTTCGACGGTCGTGTTCATGCTCCGCTTCCTCGTCGTCGTAGTGCTTATGGGAAGACGAACGACGATCGTCCTCTTCTTCATCGTCGTACTTCGACGAAGAGTGTCTTCGATCATCTTCTTCATCGTCGTACTTCGACGAAGAGTGTCTTCGATCATCTTCGTCATCGTCGTACTTCGACGAAGAGTGTCTTCGATCATCTTCTTCATCGTCGGCGTATCGACCTTTGGAGGAAGAAGATTCGCGATCATCTTCTTCTCTGTCGTCGTCTCTTTCATCCTTCTCCTCCTTGTCGCCGCTCTCCTTCTTCTCTGAGCCACCTTCCGGTGTAAGTGGAGCTTCTTCCGGCATACTGTCATCTTCGTCGTCCTCAAACACTGGATCGTCTTGCCCAGTCATCGCCGCCTTGATTTGTTGCTTCAAGCGCTCTTGCATCTTTTGCGTCGCCTCCAAGTCCAATTGCGGTTTCGGCAAGTTCGTGCCGTCAAACCCTTCCGGAACATCAAAAGTCGGCACGGTGTACAAACCTAAAGTCGCTTCGCAGTCGCTTTTTTCCAAGGAGAATCTCGCGCACACCGCGGCTGGGCACGTGGGCCATTGCGCGGTGACTTTCTCCGTGTCCAACTTCGCGCCCGACTTTGTGACGCAAAATCTGCACCCTTGTGCGTCTTGGCAGCCAGGCAATAAGCGCTCAGAGCACTTCTGATCGCGGAACATGTGTCTTCCAACGGCTTGGTCGGAAACTGTTGAGTCGCACGTCCCAGAAATTCCAATCTGTTTCACGCGCTGGTTGTGCTTCGCGATGTCCTTCACGTGCATCCTCCACGAAATTTCAGTCTTGGAAAACGAATCCCCGATGCATCCAATCCCGGAGCTTTTCTCGCACACAGAGTGCGGACACTGCGGCCAACCGGCTACTTTCCTCGTCGCCTCTTCTGTTTGACAAAATCTGCACGCGGTGACCGCGCCTCCGTTCCCGAGACACGCCGGCGTCAGCGACGGATTCGTCAAGCAAATTTTGTCCGGGTACTGGTAGATGCCTTTCTCTTCGTCGGCGGCTTCGCCGACGCAGACTTCCTTCAACGCGGGATCTTCCTCCTCTTCTTCCTCTTCTTTCTCGTCGTCGGAACCCTTCGACCCTTTTCTTCCTCTTCTGTCCTCGTCCTCGTCCTCGTATCTCGAAGAATGCTTACCGCTCTTTGAAGAAGAAGAAGAAGACGAATATTTTTCCTCCTCGTCTCTGCCGAATCGAGCCGCGGAGGAGGATTGTCTTCCGCCCCCGCGACGACGATTCTCGTACTCGTCGTCGTCCTCGTCTCGGTATTTCGAGTACCCTCTTCCTCTTCTCTCGTACGAATCGTCGTCGTCTCGGTTGTCGCGCGACGACGGTCTTCTTCTGTCGTACGAATCGTCGTCGTCGTCGTCTCTCCAGCGGCCTAAACGCGGCGCCGACGACGACGATGAAGATTTGCCACGGGGAAAATCTCCTCGTCGTCGCGCGTCTCCGTGCCCTAACCGCGAAGACGAAGACGAAGACGCCGCTAAAACGTGCCCGCTGCTCTCGGAAACGTACCCGAGCGCGGCGAACGTCGTCGCTAACGCGGTAATCGAGGCAACTTTAATAAAGAGCGACGACGACGACGACGACGACGAAGAAGCCGCTTCTGCGTCCTCCTCCGTCTCGAGTAGTAAACGTTGTCGTTCTTCTCGAGCAGACGACGAAGACATCATGTTTGTGCGTGCGTGTGTGTATTCTTTATCGGACGCAAGAACACTGAACACGCGTGCGTGTTAACGCGATCGGACTGCTGCTGTTGTTCTTCTTCTTCTTCTCTGAAGAGCGCGCGTCTCAAACTCTCGAGACCGTGTGCGCGCGCGTTATGTTGTGGACTTGACGAATGTTTTTGAAACTTCCCGCGGCTCGTGCGTATAGTTTAGGGTTTTTTTGATAAACCCTAAACAAAGAGCGTTATGAACACAGTGAAAGCACGAGAGAGAGAGTCTCGCCGCGCAGCGCGCGTGAGTGAGAAACAGAAAAGAATCGACATGAATGCCGCCACTACCGCTACGATTTCTTCTTCTTCTTCTTCTTCTTCTTCTTCTCGTCAACAACACAGGGAAATAGATGACTACCACTACGTCTTTTCCGCGGATTGCAAACCGTACATGGATTGGCAATCCGCCGCGCTGTACCAGTCGTGGATTGATATCGGTTCCCCGGGGCAAATGACGCGCTTGCTCTCCTGCACTCCGAAAGAATACGCGAGATACGAAAATTTAGACATCGTGCCGACGCATAAGACGCCAGATTTTAGTCGCGACGACCCTTTGGATTCGTATTCCGCGTATAATTTACCCGGGAGCATCAATCACTGGACGAAATCGAGCAACTTTACTCGGCTCAAGTGGGTGGTGAAGTTGGACGCGGACATGATTTTACGGAGACCGTTTACGGTGAGAGAAATTCCCGCTCGAGTTGGTGTCGTAGCCGGTGGATATTACGGGTATCTCTCCGGTGTGAAGAACGATATGGCGGCTATGTTTGTTGGCCCCGCCGTTCGCGAGCGGTTGGCGCAAGTCGGTGGGTGGGAGATTTTCGCCAGAAGCGATATAGCAAAAGCGGCGCCGCTGTGGTTTGAATACACGAAAAAAGTGAGGAGAGACCCGAGAGTTTGGTGGCCGTACAAAGGAACGGGCGATCAGTTCATCACGGAGAAGTCTCCACGTCCGTGGATTTCGGAAATGTACGGGTATGTCTTTGGCGTCGCGAGCGCCGGATTGTCGCATAACGTAAACAACGACGTGCAAATGTACGCTGGTTCGAAACCGTGGAACGAGAAGAGCGCGCATTCATTCGTCATACACTACGGCTTGTTAATGAAGAAAGAACCGGGGTACGAGTGGGATAAACACTTTGAATACGAAAAGTCGGAAACGGAAAAGGATAAGTTGAAGTGCGGGAAGGAAAATCGAAGAGAACTGTTCCCAGTGTGCGAGTTATATCCCGAAAACGATACTTCCATCGACAAGTACGAGAGAATGAGAGTCGAGCTGATGCGCGAGTGCGTGACAAAGATCAACCGAGGGATAATGTTAACTCGAAAGAGAAAGTGCTTACCAAAGAGTAGTAGTAGCGAGAATAGTAACAACAAGGAGGCGGAGAAAAAAGTCATACTATCGAAGAGGAATAGCGCAAGTAGTTTTCATAGTCATAGCAGCAGCGGCAATGTAGAAACGAACGAAGGCGATAGAGGGTATAAACACGCGAGGGTTTCCATTGGAGGAGGCAAAGGCACGCTTCCTCAACAGCAGCAACAACAACAACAAGACGCGGCGACGATCGAGTTATGGAAATACGCCGGCCTTTTATGGGCTTTAACCCTGTTCGCGTTGTTTTACGGCTTTTGGCCTTCACGCAAAAGAGGAGGAGGAAAGCGTAGGAAAACAGGACAGCTTCGTCCGTAGAAATAGAGGCGCGTGTTTATGTGTGTAAAAGTATATATGTATTATTGCAAAGCGTTGACAAACATGATATCCTTTTCCCATCGGGTAACCGTGAACTCAAATCCAATATTGCGTCAGCACGTGCCCGATCGATAGCAGGCAGCTCCCTCACTGCAACGAGTTAACGAACATAATCCCCAAAGCAAAGATGGTAATGAAGATCGGTGCACTGCTGACGGCGTATAACGGCAAAAATCCGAGAATGTTTTGTTTCTTATCGTCTTCCTCATCCTCGTCTAAATAATCGTCTAGCATTCTCTTGGGATTCCTCGTTCTCCCTTTAATCCCAGCCGCGTCCATGGCAATTTCTTCGTACCTCGACGGACCAGTCTCTCTTCTTTCCGGAGCGACCGTGTCTGAATCCAACCCCGGCCACTCTCTCAACTCGTTCAATACAAACTCGCAAGCAACGATATCGGTCGGAATCCTCCCTTCATCCACGTCTTCCAAAACTTGAATCTTTTCCTCCGCGGAACATCCAGATTCGTCCTCGATCCCGAACCGTTCTCTTCTGTCCGCTAATCGAGGGTCTTCGATGCCAATAATCAACTTGACTTCATTGAACGACATCTCACGCTTCACGTATAAAAGTTTCAACCAATCTTTGATTTCTTGGCTCATCATTTTCAATCGCTCTTGGTCTTCGTCCGTGACGGAAGTTCCGGTATCGAACCCGTCGAAACCATTACCAGCGCTCGGCGCCGAGGAAGAAGAAGGCGTGGCGGTGTCGTCGTTGCCATCCTCTCCCTCGGACGACGACGATGATGCTTTCACGACGAACGACGACGCGAATAATCTTCCGTTGTTTTTTCTGCTGCTCGTCTCATTATCCAAAGATATCGTAACTCTTTGTTGTTGTCGTCGTTGGTGTTGTTGTTGATATCGGTGACGCGCGGAAAACTGGGCTCTCGTCGCGTTTTGTCGTCCTCCTCTAGAGGACGACGAGGAGGAGGATGAAGTGGACGCCACCACGGCGCATCTGGTCGTGATCGTGGTCGCGAGATGGTGCATCGTTTAAAAGTATCGCGCGCGTGTGGTTTGAGGTAATGCGTGTGTGGACTTCGGGAAAAAAATGCACATTGTCCACATAAACGCATCTCAGATCGAAAATACGGAAGAGAGAGAGATATAGAGAGAAAGATGTCGTCCTCGGAACGGTCCTCTTCTCCTGTTATTCTTCGCGGCAAGAGAAACAAACACCAGCTCGTCTCTCGCCTCCTCTCTCGCGTCGTTCTGCCGCTGATAGTGTTCCTCTTCGTCGCGGACATTGTCTTTTACGAGACGAACGAGACGAAATTGCAGCGAGAGGCGACGAGAGAGGAACGACGGGTGGGGAGTCATCGAGTGGACGTGCACTCGCACACGTCGTCGTCGTCGTTGGCGTCGTCTCGCGAGGAGAATATCATTCGCTCCTCGGATTTTGACGAGGAGAGATTGGTGAGAGATGGGAAACCGGAGGAGATCGCGGAGATTCACACGACGACGAGTGATGAAGTTGGTGATGGTGTTGGTTTCGAAGAGCGCGAACACGCGGGAAGCGGCGGCGGCGGCGGCGGCGGCGAAACGAGAGAAGGAGTAGTAGCAGAGAACAGTAGTAGTAGTAGCAGCAGCAGTAGTAGTAGCAGCTCCAGCAGTAGTAATAATAGTGATGAAGATAACAGTGATAACGACAATGTTAGCGCCATTGGTAGTATGGACACCATGGAAGGCGAACGGTGCGTCGCGTCGATTCGGGATGGGTACAGTTGCGAAAAGTTTAGTTTGACGAGCGCGAAAATAGTGGAAGTGTTTTACCACGAGACGAGAGCGTATAGGAGAGGCGGAATAAACAAATGCACAAAGTCGCAGTCGGAAGACGACGGATATTTAGACGACGGAGGGAATGGACAGAAGATGGTGACGGACGGGATGAAGATTGAGACCGTCGCAGGCGAGACGAGTTCTTCTTCCTCGGATGCTCTGCGCGAGGCTTTGGAAAAGATCTTTGATAACCGCGATACGAGTCATCACATGACAAGTGTGAAGTATCAGAAAGCTGTCGTTGTCATCGACGGGACGCAGATGAGCGCAGACGAAGCGTCAAGATTAGCTGACACCACGCAAACGAATGCCGTTTTCGTTGCCTACGGGAATCGGGAAAAGTTCAAAGAGCAACAACACGTCTCTGCAGTGTTAGTCAAAGGCGAAAGCGATAATGGATCACCAGCACATCGCTTGGCGAGCATTTTACTCTCAAGAGGTTACGCCGTGTTAATTCTCTCGGATAAGAGCGCGGAGTTTACGGCGAATCCGCTCGAATCTGAAGCATTTTCGTTTACGTCCATAGGCGCCGGCGTGAATACTCACGATGACATGATGCCCGCACACGTTGGATTTGATATTGAACTCGCCACCGATAGTTCCTGCAGATTGGTTGGGCAAGTAATTGGTATTGGTGATAAATCCATGGGTTGGTCGCAATACGCACAAAGCGTTTGTTTGCCTATGGCACGATCGAGTTTTATGCGATTTAATCCAACTTTAGCGGCGATTGAATTGAGTCGATATTTTGGCGAGCACTTGGACATAGAACACATCGGCGTCGACGATAGAGTTACGGAACAAGTGATTATGCCTGCATACGATAACGCGTTCAAGTCCGGAGCGCGCTTGAAACCGCTTCGATACGCGTGTAGGTACAACTTGAAACACGATCCGCGCCGGGGCTCGAGATACGCGCCGAGCGAAGATGCCAGTAGAGGTGACGAGTTATCCGGTGATCCTAACGCAATTATTCCGTCTCAAACGTTCGAGAAAGGTCGCTCGTTTGCTCTCGGCGACGAAAATTCAGACGACATCATCAATAAGCACAAACAGTGCGAACGAAGCGCGTGGTCTGAAGGTTCAGGACCGCATCCGAGAAAGTTACGCTACGTTGTTCCGTGGCCGAAAGATGACGCCGATACCACCGCGTGGCCTGCGAACTGCGAAGGTGGCTCGGAAAAGTTATGCGAAGTAGTGAAAGAAGTTGCCATCAACCGCGAGGTTTTAGTTGGCGTCTCGAACAAAAACATTTTCCACATGTTGCAGTTGTGGATCGACGGATTACAAAAAACTGAAATTACGAATTATATGATTGTCGCACTCGACGAACAAACCGCGCGGTGGTGCGAACAACACAACGCGCCTTACTATTTGCGATCGTTGACATCCATTACTGGATCGACGGATAATCACGCCACCTCCGGCTTAAAATTTGAAATCCTCAAAGAGTTTATCAAAATCGGCGTTAATGTATTGCTCTCGGATGTCGATATTGTCTGGATGCGAGATCCATTCAAGAACGATTTGTTGTACCGAGATGTAGACATTGAAGGAATGTCAGACGGATGGGATGATCGAACGACATACGGCTTTAGGTGGAACCCTACGAGAGGACGAGGAGATCAAGTTTCTTCTGCGGATGATCTCACGTACCGCATGTTCGTGAAAAACTCTGGTTTGTTCTTCACGCAAGCCACTCACGAAAGTTTACAAATGATGACTGTGTTGGCGAATCGCATGAACACCGAACGTTCGACTTGGGATCAAACCGCGTATAACGAGGAACACACGTTCTTGAGCGACAAAAAAACTCCCTCGAGAAATTCTGCCTCGTCGCGAATCATGAACTTTGCGTGTTTCTGTAACTCAAAGTATGTTTTCAAGTACATGCGTGAGGACGAGAAGCTATACCCGGAAGACAAGTTTCATCCAGCTTCAATTCACGTCAACTATCATCCGGAAAAACCACAAAGAATGCTCGATATTATCAAACAGTATTGGAAAGGCGAGAAAGGCGCCATCGAGCGATGGAACGGAGGAGAAGGTTTATCGAGTGCGGTACAGTGTAAACCGCGGCCTGTTGGTGAAATCGAACGAACGCAAGGTATTCAATCCAGCGAGCTCGCTAAACAAGTCGCGAACGCGCACACGGGCAAATGGGGCGGTGTTAGTGGTATCGAATGGAAAGATAACGGTGATTTAGTTACTCCGTGGGGGAAGGGTACCTGGGGTGTTATTCCCGGGTCTGACGGTAAGCAGTTGTTCATGGATTGGGGGCCAACGCATGAGTTGACCGGAAGAATCGAAGGTGGTTCAGCAATTATGCAAAGTAAACGGTGTCCCGATGGTGATTTAGTCCCAAACGTAGTCGCGGACGGGCTTTAGTCACATGTATGTACTATTATCATTAATATTATTACGAATACGGTTTCCTGTGGTCTTTTTTCTTCAACCCCTTCCCTTTCACTGAAAGCGCTGCGTTTGTTTTTCCTCTTCCGTTCTTCTTGGCTTCTTGCTTCGCCTTCTTCCGCGCCAATTTCTTCTCCCGTTTGGTTGCTTTCACCTCTAATTGCTTCGCTCTTTTCGCCTCTTTTTCTTTCGCTTTTTCCGCGTCTTTCGCTTTCTCCTCGTCCGTTTTTAACTCGTCTCTCTTGCGTTTTTTCTCTTCTTTCCGCGCCTTCTTCTCTCTCTGAGCTTTCAGTTTCTCCTGCAGAATCTCTTTCTTCTGCTCTTTGTTTGCTAATTGAATCACTTTCTTTCTCGCTTTCTTCTCTTTCTTTTTCTCTTTCTTCTCCTTCGCTGGATTCAGTTTCGGTTCCCCCTCGTTCTTCTTCTCCTCTTCTTTTTGCGCCCTGAGCGTCTTCGCTTTGCGTTTGTGTTTCTTCCCAAGCGCGTGCGACTTGAGCGTTTCCGCGCCGGTGCACTCGACGTTGCAACACGTACACATCCAGGGAGCTTCCGTGGCGAGAAACTCTCGACCGGGGATTGACTCATTCTTCTCCAAGCCAGTCGCGGGAGAACTCAAAGGTGCCGGTTCTTCTTTTTCTTTTTCGGCGGCGACGTCTCCTCCTCTTTCTCCCCCTCCTCCTTTACCACCACTGGCGGCGTAATTCGCCTTCCCGCCCGGCTTGGTCGCCCCGAGCGCGTACTTCTCGTGTTCAGTCACGCACGACGTGTGTTGTTGCACGGAGTATCGATCAAACTCTCGTCCGCAATCCACGCAGCTAAATCGACTCGCCGAACAGTTGTTGAAGTGTTTCTTCAGCGCTGGTTTTTTTATCGAATCGCCGCAGTCGTCGCACTGGAACCACACCATCTCTCTCTCTCGCTCTCGCTCTCTCTGTGCGCGCGCGTGTATTTCTCAGCGATAAAAGCGAGAACCGAGAGAAGAAAGGAAGAAAAAGCGTCTCCCCTTCACGCGTGTGTGCTAAACTTTAAAAGTTTGAGAGCGTAAATTATATTGTGTTTTGGTGTGGTTTGTGACTTGTGGTGTACTTATTTCATTACAAAGACAGAAGTAAATTTTTCCTGATCTGTGCTCTAAAATTTTCCCTGCACCCCCCACGTTAAATTTTATTCAAATACTGGTACGTTTCTGCTGCCGCTACCACTCGGAGGATCGATGGAGAAGAAGGAGCGATCGTTCGCGGAGACGATTTCGGTGCGAGACAGAGGATGGTAGATTCACGGCGATCTGAAGAGGAGGAAGAAGTTGAAGGCGTCGTTTCACCGAAATCTTCAAAATCAGAGAAGACGCTAAGCGTTTCGTCGCTGGTATCCTCCGTCTCGTTCGCGTGTTCGCTGGCAATCTGTGCGTTCGCGTACATTTATCAGTATTGCGCGCTTGGGATGCGTGGTTATTGGAAGGACATGCCACACTTTGCGTGGATTTTCGGAGCGTTTGTATTTTCGTTTCCTTTGCTCGTGCTCACTGTTGTGAAAAAGAGAGAGGTACACGTTTCGTTGTTGTTCTCGTCACCGGGAGATGTGAAGCAGAGCAAGATTTCAGAGACGAATGAAGCCACGACACCAATAATGGAAGAAAGAAAGAAAGCAGAGGAAGGAGATACGCCGGTTGTCGAAAAAGATGAAGAAGAGCTGATCTCCAAAGAACGTCTGTCTTCGAACTCTCAATCCGTTTCAGCCTCCACCTCGAATGACAGTTCTGCGTCGCCGTCGTCTCAGATCAACACGAGCTCTAGTAGTAAACGAAGGGTGCTACAGCGCGAGCGAAATGTATCGATTAATCGCAGCATTCGTAGCGATTTGAGTAGTCGACAAAGTCCGAACGCCAGCACGAACAGCGGGAGTTTTCAAAAGGAGCGCAAAGAATATCAACGTCAAAACAGCATCTCTGAAGAAAAGGAGAGTGGAGAAGAAATAACATTGAAAATTACAAAACAACAGCACGACCAAACGCAAAATGTGAAGTTACCTCTCATAACTGATATGGAACGTAAATACTTAGAGAAGGCTTTCGAGAAGAACGCATCGATTGCGAAGGTCGGTTTTTTCTCGTTAGTAATGGAAGCTTTGATTCGCAGTATTGAGAGAAAGACGTACGAGGAAAATCAAATAATAGCAAAACCGAAGGATATCGAGGAATCGTTCGTCATTTTAGTCAAAGGCACTGCTATGAGTTACGAGGATGACGGCAATGCGCACGTTGATGTAGATAAAGAAGGAAAATTCATCTCCTCGACGAAAGAGAAAAATACGACTGTTTTGAATGAAGGATCGACTTGGGCCGAAGGTGCTATTGTTGAACCGCACGTGAACACGCGTTTTCTCGTTGCCAATAACATCAACGGCGCCGAAGTAATCAAGATTCATAAATCACATTTTGAGCATGCAATTAGATCAGTGAGAAAATTTTCTGAAACGGTCGCGTTGCGAATATTTTTGTCGTGCAAGAGAACGCGCGAAGCGTTTTATAACGACACCGAGCGCATGAAATTCGCCTCAAAGTATGCGCTCAAAAAGTATAAGCGAGCATTAGCGAAAGGTGAAGAGATTTGCGGTAATTTGGAAGATATTTCCAAGAGTTCAGAGAATGAATCTCTTTTACACTTTCTAATTGACGGCACGGTGATTTTAGTGAATACTAAAGATCCTTCGGCAAAAAAGACTGTTGAAGCTGGTTCTTGGTTTGAAACTACCTTCGATGAGCATGGCGAAAAGAATGAAATTTGCTCCTCCTTGAGCGCGCTTTCTGTCATTATCAGCTTCAACGCGGGTCGCTTGGATGCGTGCAACTACGCGTACATTAGGCATATGGACAAATATCGAATGAAACACGATAGCAGTACATCTAGATCAAGGGAGAGGAAGAGGAATAGACAGTCGTATTCATCGTTATCGAACGACGAAAGCGGAACGGCAACGACAATTGAATCAGAATTTTCTAGCGATGTTTCTAGCGATACGGATTCGTATGAAAATGATTTCTTTCGTTACGTATCTACGGAGATCGATAAAAACACGACTTCAAATTCAGTCCCAGGAGGAAGAACGAAAAATTCGCTTTTGGAATTTGGGACACATCAACCGGAGGTCACTGGAAGAGAAGGTGCAGAAGTGGCAAGGGGCACCGCCATACAAAGTAGGAGCGAAATCGTTTACGCGCAAGCGGAACGTTCTGTCGAGAGGAAATTGAACAAAAGTTCTTCCACGTTCTCTCGATTAGCTGCACAGTTCAAGCAACGGATACGAGTTCGCAATAAAAAGAGAGAGTTGAGCATCGACGGAAGTGACGCCTCGTCCCCGTCCTTCATTTCGCGAGCAGCGCAGACGCCAACAAAAAAGAACAAGCTTACCTCAACGAAGAGCTTGTTTTTCAAAAAGACTCGAGACAAGAAAAATACATTATCTCTCGCTCTTTCCGGCTCTAAGGATATAAACGACTTTGAACTCCATACGGTGATGGGCAAGGGAATGCTCGGTTTTGTGTTTTCTGCGACGCATAGGAAGTCTGGCCACAAATGTGCGATCAAAGTTATGCCAAAGAAGAATATCATCGCGGTGAGTGAAGAAAGTCACGTCATGGAAGAAAAGAATTGTTTGCTTTCGCTCAAAGACTCACCTTTCATCGTGCAATTATATTCCGCTTTCCAAGATGCGAAAGCTTTGTATTTGTCCTTAGAGTTGTGCCAAGGAGACATGTTTGAACTATTCAACGCAATCGGTTTGCCTTCCATTGGTCAAACGAAAGTGTACGCCTCCCAGGTTCTGTTAGGTCTGGAATCCATACACGAGAAAGGATACATATATCGTGACATCAAACCAGAAAATTTGTTGATTCGCTCGAATGGAAGTATTGCGATTAGCGATTTTGGATTTGCAAAAAAACTCGGCGACAACGAACGTGCATTCACGATTTGCGGCACACCCGATTATCTTTCACCAGAAGTGTTGCTTCATCAAGGTGGATCGTATGCCTCTGATATCTGGGCGTTTGGTGTGTTAACATTTGAGATGATGGCCGGATATCCACCATTTCGAGCAGATACTCGTAAAAAGATGTACGATCTTATCGTCAACGCGGACTTTGACGCGGTTGCGAAACCGTCTAATTTCGATCCGAAAGCCGAGTTATTATTGCGTGAAATTTTTGTCCAAGATGAGGAGGAACGTTTGGGAGGCACAGATGTTGGCGAAATCATGGATCATCCTTGGTTTGAAAATTTAGATTGGATTGCGGTTCAAAACGGCACGTTGAGACCTTTGCACATGTTTCCAGAAGGGCACGTGACGAGCATGAATCGAAATAAAAATGACGGTGAAAGTGATTTCTCTTCAGGTGGTAACGCAGAGAAGTTTTGGCTCGCGGAAGATGGCGGCAATTGTAACGATAGTCAACAGAGTGGAAGTGCGCGCAGCTCTTTTAGCGGGTTCGCGGATTTCTAGTTGAATAATGAACATAATAATGGATTGATTAGCCTTGTTAATGACCAGATTTTTTTTTACTCGTCAACGTCATCATCTTCGTCGCTTGCGAGCACTTCAACCTCTTGCGCCGTTTTTAACTTGAGCAACTCTTCGTCCAACTTTGCTTTCATCTCTTTTTCCTTGTTCAGAAGTTCTTTTTCTGCCTTGAGCTCTTCGCGAATTATCCGCGCTTCTTCTTTGATGGCTTCAGCGTCCGCGTTTATATCTCGCGACATTCCTTCTTCCTTCTCTGGCGCTTCGTCGCCTCGCGACTTCTTCACCAGCTCTTCGGCTTCTTTTTCCTCCTCGAACATGTCGCTCATTTCGTGCGCGAGTCGCTCTATAGTCGCAAAATCATCATCATCTTTCACTCCATCTTCTCTAAACTCTACACTTCGACCATCTATCGTTGAGTGCCCTTCGCCTTGTAAAAAGCCATCTTCATCTTCAATACCGCTATCACTGCTGCCGCTGCCGCTATCGCTATCGTGTTTCTTCTTCATCATCTTCTCCTTTTCGAGACTTCGAAGTTCTTCTAATTCCGAGTCGAGTTCTTCACGCATTTTATGACTCATTTCTACCTCGCTCGCCAACTCTCTGTGCAACCGCTCGCTTTCTTCCAAATCCCTCTTCAAATCCGCCAAAGTCGTATCTTCTTCTTCCTCTTCCTCTGGAGAAATCTCGCCGCTGGCAAACGTATCGTCATCGTAATCATCTTCTTCATCCTGAAAGTCTAATTCGTTCGTACTATCTGTGCGCACTTTTTTCTTCAACTCTTCATCACCTTTAGCGTCTTTCGACAGCTCTAACATTTCCTCCATCATTTCCTCCTCTTTGATTTCCTTCGCAAACGGCGAGAGAGATTGTTGCGCCTTTTCTTTAGCATCCGTATAACTCCCAACATCACGATTGAACCCTCCCGAGTCGGCATCTTTCCATCTTCTCAACGCTCGTTCTTGAACCTTCTTTAACGTCACGATTTCATCCTCCATTTTCTCGAACGCTTCTTGACTTGGTTTCCGTTTCGAGCGTTTCATTCTACCGTGGATTTCTTGCGCAATTTCGACACGTTCGCCAACTTTACTCGGATCGTCTTTCCACGCGCTCGAATCTTTGGCCAAGTCTGGATCGTGCAAGTGCATCGTATCGTCATCTAAAACCACCACGAACGTTTTATCGTACGTGGCTGAAGTGTTCAGCTCAGTTTCTTCTGCCACAACGGCAGCCCATCGCGAATCTTTTGGTCCCGGACGAGGTCCGAGCGTAATTTCCTCATACGTAACTCGTTTCTTTTTAATCTCGTTTTCATCACCAAATTGCGATTCTTTCGTTCGGCGTTTCTTTTTCAACGCGCCAATGGATAACGTCGCGTCTTCCTGCTCATCCCGCTCTTCTTCTTCTCCTTCTACTTCTAGCATTTTCTCCCTCAACTTGTTCGTCACCGCAGAAACGCGCCGTAATTTCAGCGTATTCGAAGCAACGTTCGCTCTCCCGTCCGCGTTCGTACACACGCCACCAGGAATTTGTATGGAAACTGCAAACGGACCAACCCAATCACCGTCGTTGGGTACGATAGGTTTTACAGTCGCCACAAAATGCGAAGAAGATATCGATCTATCCGTACCAGTGAACGTCCTCGCTTGCGAGAGCGCTAAAACGGTTCCGTTGCCAACTTTCAAACCGTTCGAGTCAAATCCATACACAGACTTTGAGAAACTTATCGATAAATACACATTATCCAAATGCTCGTCTCTCGAGAACTTTGATTTGGTTTTCCTCTTCGTTTTCACGGCGGCAATCAGCGCATGGGGTGCAATGGCGGTTCGTTCGATGACAACGTCATCGATGGCCCAAATCCTAATGTTGTTATCATCGTTGGTGCCATCCTCCTCTTCTTCCTCGTTATTATTCACCTGCCTCCAACGAAACTTGGTCGCCGACGACTCCGCGCTCTTCGGCACTTCGACTCTGTACCCGATGAATCCAAATTCGTTCGCTCGAGCGTCAAAACTCGCCAACGAATTCACGTTGACGTTCTTTTCGCTGATCGTTTCGTCGTCCGCCGAAGATGCTCCTGAAATAGCGTATGTTTCCGAATCGTAACTCTCTAAAACTCTCCACGGCTTCCCCAACGGTTTCGCCTCTAGCACAATCTTACTATTACCTCTGCTACTTGACTCTCTATTACTAATACCAGCATCGCTCAGAGATGCCAACCCATCCACCGCAATCTCAAACCAAACGAGCGCGCCGCCGATGACGTTCACCGGAACCGTCGTCGCCTGTCTCGACGCCACGAATCCGCCTCCGCTCCGCTCTCCTCTTCTTCCGCCGCTCTCCTCCTCCTCCTCCTCGTCAAAGTTCTTAAAGCACAAGCTGTACTCCTTCGACTGCCCGTATCCGCACTCGTTCGTGATCGTCCCGGATTGGCTGATGGATTCCCACAAATTCTTCTCGTCCGTCTCGCTTTCGAAATCGTCCGAAAAGTCAACCTCGTCCAAATCGTCGTCGGAAACGTCCACGGACGGTCCGGATTTCCCATCCGTCGCTCGACTCGTCATCGCAAAATCGTCTTCTTCGCTTTGAGAAGAGTAATAGTTTTCCGATTCGTCCGCGACTTTTTGTGCGAGTTTAACCAAGTTTTCTAAAGATTGAAACGAAGAAGAAGAGGAATCCGCGGCGGCTTTATCGTCGTCGTTGGCATCGTCCTCGTCCTCCTCGTCGAACGCTTCGAAAAACTTATCGATGGATTCTTGCGACGCCGGTTCGCGAGCCTCGACGACGATGCCGGCACGAGATGAAGATGAAGACGAGAACAACGCCGTGGTCGTAAAAAAGACCGCCGCGAAAAACGAAGAGAGGAGAATGCGACGACAAATCGACTTCTCTCTTCTTCTTCTTCTTCCTCGCGTCGTCGTCGTCGTCGTCGCCATCTCGTTATCGCGCGCGGTTCGTCGCGTGGTCTTTCTTTTTGTGGCGATGGATAATAGGAAAAAAACAGCTCGCGACGTTTTTTGAAATCTAAAAAAGAGGCAAAACGCACAAATACGACTACAAAACTAAACTCTCTCTCTCTCTTCTACACGTACGACCCGTAATGCGCGTCGTCGGTGGCACCGTAACCTCCTCCTCCTCCTTTGGTAAACTCTCGATCGTACCCATCTGGGAAGGATAAGTCTTCCGGGTGCAACGCGTTCCACCGCTGGAAAAAAGCGCCTGGATCCGGGTCCGGGTCGCCTCGCTGCGCGGCGAACATTTGCGCCTCTTCGTAATCTCGGAGCATGGCGAAGAAGCGACGCTGGCGGATTTCGTGTATGCGAGCGCCTTCGCCGTATCTCGGCCAGCAGTGGCCGCCGCAGCCGCAGCAGCAGAGGACCCAGAAGACCATGTGGACGCACATGTACGCCAGGAAGAGGACGATTAACACCGCGCCAAAGACTAAGCCGAATAAAATCATTAGAAGCATCACGAAAGCGCCTAAAACTGGCGTCGATAACGCCTTGACTAACCACGGAGGTAAACCAGCGACGGCTGCTCCAGATTTTGAATGCCACTCGTCAAAGTTTGACCCCGATTTTGCGTTTTCGGAGACGTCTTGCGTGTTGTAATACAAGTCGTAGCTCTGTTTTAACTTTGGCGTCGTCAGCGTGCTATTCGCCGAAGTCACTACGCTCATCGCCGCCGACGCGTCTGGATGTTTGCATTTATCTGGATGTATCGCTCGCGCGATTCTGTGGTACGATTTCTTCACGCTCGCGTTCGTCGTCGTCTGCGGCGTGAGATTCAACACCTTGTAATAGTTTCTTCTGTTGGCCAAGATTCGATAGATTTCTTGTTCTGGATTGCTGATGTTGTTGTTGTTTGAAGCCGTCGAGTAACTCGACGTCGTGGACGCGGTTTCGTCGTCATTTTCGTTGCCCATCGTCGGCCGTCGCGCGAAGGAGCTCTCGACGTCGTCGACCGGCGTTGACGACGATGACGGCGGTATCATTTATGCGTGTTCTTCGCAGCAAAGGCGACGATGATACGAGAGAAAAATCCAAAAGCCAAATAAAAAATTCTCGGGTGTGTCCTCTTTTTGAAATCAGAGCGTCGATGCGCGCGCTTATGCGTCTGCAACTTCTTTCGTATCCAAGAAAAAAACGTCTCTGATTCGTGCGCTCAAACGTATCTCTCTCTCTCTGTGTGTGTCTCTCTCTGTTGTGCGGCTTTGTTCGCTCCTTCTTTCGGCAAAAGTAATTAAAATTTGTTTGGTGTTACATACATAAACCCTAAACATTTTTTTCTCTCAATGAAGATAAAAAACACCAAACGCGCGCGCGCGCTGGCATCATCGTTTGCATCGTCGTCATCAATCACAAACTCATCAATCATGAGTCGAAAATATAAAGAGAGACGCGGTTTCTCTTCTTCTTCTCTGGATTCGAGAGACAGAGAGCCTATTTTAATCCACGCCGTATCTCGCGGCCGAAGATACAAAAAACAGTTCGCGCCGTCGGAGTTGATTCTGTTGTTTCACCGAAACGCGCTGTTTACCGTCGAGAGCGCGAACGACGACGACGAGGAGGAGAGAAAAACGATGCGACTGATGAAAACGTTTCAACCTTTGTTCAGGCACATATTCAGTTCCTCGCTGTGCGCGAGTTGCGTGCACGCGATTGATTTTAGCGGCATCAAAGGCAAGAACGAGAACGACGAAAAGACGAGTAAACAGTTGCATAACATTCTGAAGAGAGTCAACGTGAAGGACCGCGCGATTGCGATTGCGTTTGGAAGTAAAGAGAGTCTGGTCGTTTTGCGCGCGTTGATGCAGCACGATAAGATGGAGTCCGTCGTGAGCGTTGTTCTGATGAATCCAGTGGATTTATCGTCGTCGTCGTCGGATGGTGTGGCGAGCGGCTTTAGCGGCAGAGAGTTTATGAAAGCGTGCCAGGAAATTCGGGAAGAAGCGATTGGAGAGGTGAAAGTCTTCGTCGTGCTTTCGGCGAGAGGCGAAGAGTACAATCGCGAGAAGGAGATCATCGAGTGCTCGTTTAGTGAGACGAATAGTAGTGATAGCAGAAAAAACGACGAGAACTGTGTTTCTGTGCTCGTCAAAAGTGAAGGCGCAAAGTTAGGCGAAGCTGTAGCCGACGCGGTGCGAGAGAGGGACTCTTCGTCCGAAAATACAATCGAAGGTTTGAGCAACAGAGTCGATGAGTGGATATTAGAAACAGAAAAAGCAGCGGATAACTACGCCGAGTTGTTCGTCTCCAAAATTACGTTCGAACACAACAAGTACGACAAGCAAATTGAGCAAATTTGCGTGGAGTGCACGGAGAAGTACTCAGAGACGCTCGGGAATAAGGAAAAGCAAGAAGAAGGCGTTGAAGAGATAGACGAAGAAGTGGACTACGAAGAGGAGCCGCCACCGGTTGTGTACCTCGCGAGACGACCTTTCGATTCCAGAAAGTTGTTTTTGATGCTCAAACAAGAGTACGGAAACGTTTCGTTCACGGAGGATTTGAATGATGACGATGAAAACGGTGAAGAAGACGCTAACGAATCGTTGTTAGCATCCAGTTTGCGTTCACAAGGCGTCGTTTGGGTAAACTCGCGCTTGACGACTCCTCTCCAGTGGCTTCATAAACGCTCGGAACCCGTTCGCGTGTACGCCGTGGACGAAAAGCCGTGGTTTAATGAGCATTATGAAGATGATGAAAATGATGAAGAACAAGAGAAACAGGCGTTGCTTTCGTTGTTTCAAAGAAAGTTGAAGTTTTCGTGCGGCGATCGAAGGAACCATTTGGTCTTTGAAGGCGTCAAAGATGCCGAGAAACTTCGCGAGATGCTGGACAGTTGCTTGTGCGATTACGACGTCGCTGAAGAGAACGATGACGCGAAGGAAGATTCTTTCATGACGATGTGTCAACAAGTGTGGGAGTCGGTTTCGTATACGATGGAGCGCTGCGGCGTCATTGCCGAAGGTCGAGGCGGCGCTGGTTGCGTCGCGTTGATGCAACAGAAAGAAAAGGTTACGATGAAAACTAGTAACACTTCTTCTTTTTCAACCCCGCGAGAAAAAGAAGACGAAGTAGATGTAGAAGAAGAGAAGTCTTTCGGCGGTAAGATTGGCGTTCTCGTTCCTGAAGCGTTTTTGCGACCGACCAAACAACAAGGCGAAACGAAAGTTTTTACCTCCTCCGAAAACAAAATCACACGAACGGGACATTATTTTCCGAAAATGCCGTGTTTAACGTGTGGTTCTCCGTGGTGGATCGGCGACGGCGGATGGAATTCGACGTGCGCAAACTGCGGCGACGACGACAGATGCTACGGTTTGGACCAGATGCCGCTGAGACAGTTTCGAGGAAAGCACAGAAAGTTTTGCGAGTTGGTTTTGAAAATGAATGTTGATTCGTGATGTCGTAATGGTAGATGTAGTAGTAGCAGTAGTAGTAATACGATGGTCGTGAAGTTGATAGATACAATACTTGAGAATATACACCCGTCTCCGCCCCGAGAGGAAGGAAAAGAAAGCACACCGCGCGTGATGCACATCCACACGCGCAAGAGAAAAGCCACATCCAACAAAAAATAAAACTCGCGAGGAGTCTCTTTTAAAAGGCGAACGCTCTACCTACTGAGCTAACGAGGCGAGAATCTACGACGAAACATTGTACACGAGATACCGCGTATGGGGATCGAACCCATGGCCATTCGCTAAGCTTTTGAACTACTGTTCAACGTGCTTATTTTGGACGTTTTTAATCACTATTATCATATTTTTAAAACCCTAAAAATTTGCTGTTGTTTTGACACGCACAAAAAAGTCTAAACGCCACAGCGCACGCGCAAGAAGAAACAAACGGAGATACATCATCACGCTCACACACACACACGCGCACACACACAACAACAGCAGCAGCAACAACAACAATGGCTAAATCCTTCTCCTTGGAAGCGTTCAAATTCTCCGTCTACCTCTCCATCCCGATCGCGATGACCGTATTCTTCGCGATGAATCCATCCAATTTAGAAGACATCATACGAAAACGCATGTACGTCGTGTACCCAGCCTCGGCGCCGGACCCGCCGTCGGACGCGGAGATGAAAAGGATCGTCGAGCAGAACAGGATGAAAAGTAGTAATAACAACAAAGACGAGAAGAAGAAAAAAGGAGGAGATAGGAGGAGGAAATGGTTTGGTTTTAGCGCGAGCGATAGCACATAGGACAAAACGCGGTTGTTTTAGAAAATTCTAGACTTTTTTTTTCCACTTTCTCTTCACTTCTTTTGAAATCAAAATTAAAATTTTTATACACACACGCACAGACAGACATATAATATGTTTAACGCGCGAGGGCGAAAGCAACAACAGTCTTTGTCTGGAGGAGGGGTGCCTGTCGCGATGGTAGAGAAAGACCCGGTGACGGAACGCGCGGATTCGCTGAGCGCGAGCGGATCTCCTCCTTTGGCTTCTTCTCATTTTAATAACGTTGTCGAAGAACAACGAGAAAAAGAAATGGAAAAAATGAAGCAAAAGCTGCACCTGTTGAAGCAAGAGTTGAAGGCGAAAGACGACATGCTCGAAGCGGTGCAATCGCAGGCGAAGTTGGACATCGTGAACGCGCGAACGAGAGTGGATTCGATCGAGGAGAAACGGGAAGAGTTAGAGGCGAGGTGCGCCAAGGCGGAGAAATTAGCGTTGGAACGAACGAACGCGTTGGAAACGGCGAATAAAAAGTTGAAAGAGGCGGAGAGGAGCGCGAAGGTGTTCATGCAAAGAGCGAACGCGAAGATTTCCGAGGCTTTGAGAGAGAATAGCGCTGGAAAGAATAACGCTGAAGCGAACGAGAACGATGGTCCGTCGCCGTCGTCGTCGTCGGGAAAAGTGGAGCGGAAAATGACGCCGTCGAACTTATCGCTGCAAGAGAAGATATTGCGCATCGAGAGGCAACAACAGATGGAAGACGAGGAAGGATTGAAACTTAAGAAGAAGACGATTTTAAAGAACGATAAAGAAGAGAGCTCGTCGAGTTTAGGAGCCGTGAATAACGACGACGAAGACGACGAAGAAGAAGAAGAAAAAGAAGACGAGAAGAAAAAAGTAGAAAACAACGACGAACGAATAGTAGAAACGCTGAGAGGCGAAATCCAAGAGCTGCTCACGCGAAACGCCGACGCCGCGCGTTCGTTTCAAAATAGCCTAGAAATCGAGCGAAATAAACGGAGAGAAGCGGAGGAGAGAGCGGAAATTAGCGAAGCCACGTGCGTGCGATTACAATCCGAGTTGAAGTCCAAAGAAGCTTTGCTCAAAATGATGGAATCGAGACCGCCCGGGCCCGTCGCGTTGCAAACGCGAACGCTCAACAACGACGAACCGAACGGTGCGAAGCAAACGGAAAAGAAGCAACACCACGCGGATAAATTCGACGCGGAAGAGTCCGACGACGACGAGATCATCCCTTCGTTTTCTTCTCCCGTGCTCAAATCGCCGCCGCCGTTGGTTAGTAGAAAGTAGAGTTTTTGTAACATTATCAAGTTGAGTTTTGTATTTTTATAATTTGTGAAAAACGTCTATTTTTCGCTTCGAGACGAAAAAAAAAAGAAGAAACTTCTTCACACGTCTTTTCGTATCTCGGCAGCGGCGTGCACGCGCGCGCACACACACACACGCACAAAGCAATCGAACGAGCGTTGCAAAAATGCCGCCACGAGCGGAGAAGCGCAAGCGACGGATCGGGGAGAGAGATTTGTGGGATGTGATTGTGAACAACGACGATATTTGTTTCACTCATATTCTTCCGAGACTGAATCCAACTGACGTGAAGTTTTTGTTTGAAGTGAACAGTGAAACGAGAGCTTTGATAAAGAGATCGTCTCGAAAACATGAGTTGAAACGGAAGTTTCAAGTGTGTCTGATGTCGTCGATATCTACGCTGGAGATTGCTTGGGAGAATCGGTTGAACAAAAATAACTTCTGCTGGAGAGTTGCTCGAACGAATAAACTCGAGTTGCTCAAGTGGGCGCGAGAAGAGAAAAAGTGTGAGTGGGGTGTAGCGACGATGAGAATAGCCGCAGAACAAGGTAATCTTGAAATGCTTAAGTATTGTGTTGCAAATGAGTGTTTTATGGATGAGTTTTCGTGTGCATATGCTGCCGAAAATGGTCATCTCGAGTGCCTGAAATACTTACACCAAGAAGCGAAAGCGCCATGGGACCATCTAACTGCCACACGCGCGGCTTCAAATGGTCATCTCCATATACTCGAATACCTTGTGGAACGTAAATATAAAAAATATTACAAAGAAGCGTGCGCGTGTGCGGCCGTTTGTGGTCACTTGGACTGCTTGAAATTCTTACACGAGGTTGCCAAAGCGCCTTGGGGAAAGAGAACTCTTCGCGACGCGCACGTGTACAACCAACCCGAGTGCGTAAAATACCTCCTCGACAATAACTGTCCATTACCAGCCGGTTGGCGACGCGAAGGAGGGATGGTGTACCCGAAATAATTGCCATAATTCGAGAGAGAGAGAGAGAGAGAGAGAGAGACAAGTTCGTACGTACCCGCGTATTTTATTGGTGTCGTTCCAAAACTTAAAAAATCCTAAAAGTAAAAATCCTAGTAAAAACCTGACCCTCTCTCAAAAAAACGGCATTAAAACTCCCACGCGGTATCAGTATCACCCCCTTTACAGAGTGATACGGCGGCGCGCGCAGGTTAAAAATAAAACACGCACGTCTCAGATATACACGCGCAGACAGCGGTACAGAAGACTCGCAGAGGAGAGAAGATTATTTCTCTTTTGGTTTATATATTTACGTACGGGTAAATAATATATAAACTTCGAAATTCGATCGGCGCTCATCGTCCAATTTAACAAATCGAGAGAGAGAGAGAAGAAAGCCGGGCAAGATTTCGTCCGAAAATCAATCCATATTCACAAAGTTAGCATCACTCATGGGCTGCGGACCTTCCAAACCAGAAGAAACTACCACTAAACCTGCCGCTGTCACGGCGGCTCCGGCGGCTGCGGCGCCAGCGCCGGCGGTGAAGAAAGAGGAACCGAAGAAAGTTGAACCAAAACCTGCAGCTGATGCTGCTGCACCGCCTGCGGCAGCCAAAGCAGCCCCTGCTCCGAAAAAGGAAGCGGAGAAGCCGAAACCGGCGCCGGCCCCGGCTCCTGCGCCGAAACCGGCGGCAGCGGCACCTGCGCCGACCCCTCCGGCGCCGAAACCGAGATCAGCGCCGAAGCAAAATAGCAGCAACGACACGAACCCGAACAGACCGCCGCAACAGATGGGCGAGGACACTAGAACCAAGTCGCAAAAGAGGAACGCGAAGAAGAGAGAAAAGGCAAAGGCGAAGAAAGCGGAGGCTGCGGCGGCTGCGGCTGCTAATGGAGGTGCTGCTGCCCAGTAATTAACGATGCGATGCACCACTAAATTATCCATTTATTCATTATCTAATATATAATATCTAATATATAATTAATATAACACTACGTGTGGTTCTACGACTCGTCATCGTCTTCGCTCGAAGAAGTGCGAGCGCTCGTACCCTCCTCCTTTGCGCCAGACTTTCTATTCGATGACGCTCTGTTTCTTCGAAACTGACCGGTGTAATACCCGGCGTAATACCACGCTAACAGTAAATTCGCGAGCTCCTCGTCGTTTCCAGCCGCACGTAATGCCGAATCTCGCATGTCTGGAGGATGGAATGGATTTGAGCCTCTCCGGTCCCCCTCGTTTCTGGTTTTCTTTTCCTCGCCGCTCCTCGTTCTGTTGGACGCCTTTCGATCTTCCGTGGTGTACGTTGCGTACTCGTACGGATTCGAATAGTACTGTCCAGGAAGAGCGGGCGGAGGATAATACGGATTGTGCTGGTAATAGTGTTGTTGCGGGTACGCGTAATAATCAGACGGCGGACGAGGAGGATAGTGAGGATAGTGAGGAGGAGGAGGAGGGTATCGCTCTCGCGAGCGCCAACCGTCGTCGTCGCGCGGAACGTTGCCGCCGTAGTACTGAGAAGGGTAGTGCCCACCACCGGTAGCAGCGCTCGGACCGTAGCCGGTGTTGTGATCGTACTCGTTTCTGCATCGTCGTTCTTCTTCTACTACTTCTTCTTCATCATCCTCTTCCGCCGCGTTCGCCGTAACTGTCTTCTTCTTCTTCTTCTTTTCTCTCTTCTTCCTCTCTTCGCCTTCTCCTTCTTCTCGCGCCACCGCCGCCGCCGCGGGAACCTTCAAGTACTCTCCCGCCGCGTCGCCGCTCTTCTTCGTCGTCTCGTTCTTTTTCTTCGACGACGACGCGGCGTCCGTGTAACTCTTAATCGCGACGTTGTACGCGTTCACCAACGCGCTGTCGTTCCACTCGTCGAACGTTGCCGGAGCGAATCCAATCTGTTTCTTCTTCTTCGTCGTCGTCTTCGTGCTGCTCCCTTCGTTCTCGTCGTCGTCATCGTTTGCCACTCTGAAACCAACCAGAGGAGAGCGAGCGTTCTTGTCGTCGTCGTTATCGTCGTCGTCGTTATCGTCGTCGTCGTCTGACTCCTCCGACGACGAGGAATTCATCATCGTTTTCATTCGTGTTCGTTGATGCATAAAAAAAGTGTCGACATTTCTCCTCATAAGAAGAAGAAGAAGAAGAATGCTGGAACAACTGATCAAATCGTACCCGGAGGTGACGCACAAACACGTGCTCTCGAAACTGGACGAAACCTCCTCGCGATTGTTACGGAGAACGAGTCGATGCGTGAGAGAGTTCGTGGATAAAAACGCACCGACGACAACTTCTCGCGGGGAAGAAGAAACTGCCGCTGCTGCTCTTGGTCATAAATTCAAACCGTCGGAGTTTGCATCTTCGATCGCTATGATTGAATACGCGATCGAGAACGGGTGTCCGATCGACCGCACGCGATTCGCGACGTTTGCCGCGAGATTCGGGTCCGTGGATGTCGTTCGATATTTAGTTTTAGAGAAGAAGTTATGCGAGTGGGATTGGCGAACGACGCAAAAAGCGTCGGAATATGGCCACCTTGAACTCTTGGAGTGGTTGTTGGAACGAGGATGTCCAATCAACGATTTCGCGTCGATCGCAGCCGCGCAGAATGGGCGAGTAAACATTTTAGAGTTTTTAGAGAGGAAAGAAATCGTGAAACCGGAGAGATGGTCGCCGAGAGCGCTGGCGCGAGCGTGCCGAAACTTGCACTTGGACGCCATCGATTTTCTCTTGCAACGAGGATGTCAATGGGACGACGATTGTCTGTTTGAGGAGGTTTTAGTGGGCGCGGCGTTAACTAAAGGTAGACTGGACGCGTTGGAGTGGATATTAGAGAAAGAGGTGTGCGAAACGACGGATTTTTGGCCGCAACATTGCGAATACGCCGCGAGACTAGGACACTTGGATTGTTTGCGCTGGTTGAGAGAGGTGCCGAAGACGAAGTGGGACAGAGAGCAAGTGATTCGTTTGTGCCGAGAGGCTGGGACGGACGGGAGTTTGAAATGTTTAGAGTACGTGTTACAATCGAAGGAGGGTGAGAACGAAGTTCGACAAGAGTTAGATTAATTGTTAGTAGAGGCAACGAAGCGCGGCTGTAAAGTTTTAAGTAGAAATACACAAAAAGAAATAAAAAATAACAGTACTAGCAGCAGCAGCAGCAGCGGCGGCGGCGGCGACGCGAAGAGCTTTCACGGCGAAACACTATCCTACCGCTTTCCAGGCGTGGCCGGTAACTTTGACACGCTCTCTTTGTTGCTCAAAAACTTCTCCTCGATCATCTTTCCTATTTTCTCACCTTGCGTTTTCGCCGTTTCGCGAATCTTATACTTCTCGTCCAACTCCTTCGCTTTCTCGAGCGCCATCCGAGAGTTCTCTTTCACCCGCTCATCTATCTTATACTTCCTATTCAGCGATTTTGTCACGTCCATCGTTTTCAGCACCGCGGTGCCGCTCACTCTCGAAACGCTCGACATTAAACCAGACTTCTTGGTCGACGCGTACGCCATCGAACCGGCGCCCACAACTGCCGCGAGCGGTCCCATGGCTGCATAGCCAAGCATCGCGCCCGCCGCTGCGGCACCCGCGGCGACGTTTGATTTTCTCGGCGTGTCGTTATCTTCACTCGCGTTATTCCTTAGCAGCGTCTCCGCGCGTTCCAAGTACTCCTTCACTTTCGCTTCCATTTGTAAAATATCCTTCGCGTCCATCGACTTCTCTCGCTTCGCGTGCGCGATGGCGTCTTCCAGCGCTCGCGCCGCGTCCTTATAGAGCTTACACGCGAGCGCGTGATCGCCTTCTAAATCCTTCTCCACCGCCCGCAAGCTCAAATCCAGCGCTATTTCGCATCTCGTTTTGTTCATGATTGATGTTGATATTTTTATGCCGTCAGTTCTTCCAAAATTTAAATCCTGGTGTACACAAGTTCTTATCACGGACAAGCTCTGGCGACGTGAAACGCTACAAACTCTGTTCGAATACGAAGCAGACACCTTAACTTATCCACTTTCGCTTCCTTTTCTCGCGCGGGCAATGCTTTTGACGCGCGAAGTAGCGCGCGTTTTTTTCCAAATCTCGGTATTTAACGACTTTTACAAATACAAACGACTACTAAAAAACTAAATTCTAAACCTATACAACACTCTCTCTCTCTCTCCCGGCAGAGAACTTTTCTCTACTTCTTCCCTCTGCCTCTGCCTCTGCCTCTGCCTCTTCCAGCCGCACCACCACCACCAGCCGCCCCACCTCCGGCGCCGTCCTCCTTGGGAAGTTTATTCACCCGCCTCGTCGGCGCGTCGTCGACTAACAGCGCGTCTAAATTTAACGATTCCGGTAAAATGTAATACCGAATGGTGTTCCCTCGAATGGACAAGTGGTCTAACGTTTGCGGGTTTCGGCCTTTGACGGTGAGTTTGACCGATTTTAAGTGCGTGTTCATGCTAACGTCTACGCCTGTGGTTTATCATCGCGTGAAGGAAAAAGAAGATTTGGGAGAAGAAGAAGTCACGGTGTTAGTACTACTCGTGCGCGCAGACGACAAGAGACGAAACGTTCTGCAAAATTTACTCTTCGCAAATTCGAAAACGACCGAACGCGTACCTAAAATAGTTCCCGAACACGTCGTCCCGTTCTTTAATTCGATCGTGACCGTTTCGTTGTTTAACTTTTGGAGGAATTTGACCAGTTTCATCGTTCGCGTTTATTACTTACTGTACCCCGTACGTAAAGTGGTGTGTGTGCGCGCGTTTAATTTTTTTTTTTCTGTGAAGTGAGAATCGATCGTCAGCCGCAACGACACACAAACTCAAAATCTACGAACTTACTCTCTCTTGCAAAAAAGAAGAAAAAAAGAACCAAAAAAAGAAAAAAACATCGACAAAAGAAAAGCGCATGTTTACGATCGCACCAGCGCGAGTGGTGCCTTCAAAACCCGGCATAAATGCACGATCGCGATTGAGGAAGATCGCATCTAAACGAGAGCGCGTTTTATGCGAGAAAAAAAGACCGTTTGTTGCGCGTGAATCGATCGCGTTGCGAGCGATTGGAAACAGCGACGATGACGCACCGTTACAAAAAGAAGAAGAAAATGGAAAAAAGCAGCTCGAACAAAAGTGCGTGGAAGATCCGTCGATGACGAAAGCTTTGGTGAATGTGTACTTTGCGATTACCTTTGTCGGGATGTGTACGTTTGGTTCTTCTTTCATGGGCATTTTAGACGATCGCAACGGTGGAAAAGAGATCTCTCTCGCGCATATAGTTGGTGTGTTCTTGGGAGTGTTTCTAACGAACACGAGCTCGAAACGAGCGGGAAAAACGCGGAAGCGCAAAGTAGCGATGAAAGGTTTGTGCCCGGCGTGTGAGGAAGAAGTGTATACGTTTTTCGATAACGAGGGAGAGAAAGATGGGGAGAGCAATGATAGTAGTGGAGAGAGAAGAGGAGGAGGGGGATCAATCGTGGCACACGAGTGTCACTGTTGCGGAGCGCAGTTGGTGTTTGCGAGTAATAATAATAATAGGGGTGAGAAGGAGGGACGAATCATGCTCGTCACGAAAGGCGATGCATACGAATGATATTAGGGTAGAAGGAAGCGCGCGCGGATGAAGTAGTATAGTCTCGTACGAGGTGTATGTATATGTTGTAATTGTAGTACACTGAATTAAAATCTTCTGTATTGTAATATTAGTAAAAGTTATGGCGTCTCTGTTTTTGAAGGATGATGAAAGCGTCTCGCTCACTCGGGTCGAGAAAGAATTACACAGAAGGCGTCTCTCTTCTTTCGGTGCTTCCGCCGTGACCGTCTGAACCCTTATCCGAGGAGTTGTTGTTGTTGTTTGCGTTTCCGCCGCTGTTATTATCGTTGTTGTTATTGTTATCCATGCCATCTTTACTCTCATTGCTCGAACGTCCTCTGGAACCTTTCTCGTCCGAGGAGGTGAGATGATTAAGGGAGCCACCGGAACCGTTATCGTCGTCAGAACCGGACGTCGTGTTCAAATCTTTCGAACTCTTGTCGTTCGAACCGCCCTTTTCGTCGGAGGATTGCTTTTTGCTTTTGTTCTTCTCGGCAACGGCGACGTTTGCGGTAGATGTCGGTTTCGCACCAGCTTTCTTTTCGCCTTCGAGTCTCATCTTTTCAATCACTTCTTGCTGTTGCTCTTTGCTCAAAGATTTGTCCAACTTTACAAATTGTCCTCGAACTCTCGGTCGAGACTCGGCCAGCTTTTGACGACTTTCATATCGAACCTTCTTTTCGAATTTACGTTCTTTCCGCTTCTTTAAAAATCTCGCAATCGCTTGCGCTCGACGGTCCGCGCACGTCGACGCATTGTTATTAGTGTTACTATCCTTCTTGTTGGTTTTCCCTCCGCTGTTCGCACCAGTTGTAGTATTGTTCCCTGCACTATTCGCGCCACCCATGGGATAATTCATATTCATATTTTGCATCTGGTTATGCATCTGATGGTGCGGATGTTGGGTCGCTACGGTGCTCGCTAAACCTTGGAAAAAGTTGTTCATGTACTCGCTCTGCGGCGGGAACGATTGCATCGGGAACATCATAAACGGATTGTGCTGACCATGTGGAGGGAATCCAAACGGCTGCATCGGAGGCATCGCACCCATTGCGCCCATATGCGCCGCAAGGTTGGGAAACTGTCCAGACGAGGTGCCGGGTAAACCGGGCGAATTCGACATTTGGCGCATGAGATGTTGCTGTTGCACAGCCATGTGCTGCTGCGCGTGAAACAAATACAACGCGTTTTGATGCTGTTGCTGCATCGAATGTAACTCCCTCGCCTTGCGCATTTCTTCTGTTTCGATTGAACCAGTTGGCGCAGACATTGTTAAACCGCCGTTGTTGTTTTTGTTATTATCGTTCATCATCACCTTGTCGTTCTTACCGCCCGCGGTAGTCTTGGCAGCTCTCGTAGGCGGGCCTTTCCCTTTCTTTGGCGTTGACGTAGATTTCTTATCACCTTTTGTCGCCGCCGAAACTTTCTGAAGCTGAGATTGCATCTTCTGTTGCGTCTTTTCGATGATCCCGTGAAACGCCGAGCGCGACTGCGACCTACGCAAGGAGGCGTTTGAATCCATTGCGGAACCGGCAAGCGCAAGTTGTAAAAGCGCGGTTGGACCATCGTGTTCGTTCATCAGTTGAACGGCTAAACCTGGATGGTCCTTGCCTTCGGTTGCCTTAGTATCAACACCGGTGGTAACTTTCGTCGTGCCATCAAACGCGAGTTTACCATCTAGAGCAGCTTCGTCGGAACCAGAACCACCCGAAACTTTCGTGGCGCCAGCAGAGGACCCGCGCAATGAACGTTTCTTTCTCGTCACCGTCGGTGGTTTCAAATCAGATTCAGTCTTGTCATCTTCCGCAGAAAAGCTTCTCGAACGATTTCTCCCACCGGCACCAGATCCTTCGTCCGAACCGTCGCCGTCGTCGCGCGTGTGCGTTCGATTATTTCTCCAGCGCTTCTCGTCGTTTCGTCTCCGCTCGTTTCCAGCCGTAGCCGCCGCGCGTCGCACCTTCAGAACATCCTCGTCCAACGGCGGGCTTCCGTTTGCATCTCCTTGCTTTTGTTCTTGGATGGTCTTAGCGTCGTTATTAGAACCATCATTCGCCGTTGGAGTGGCGGGTATCGCGCCTCCGGCGTCCATTTCAGTTGAATTGTTATTTGGATCTTTGGTCTTGGTCTTCTCGTCCGAAGCGGTGGTCGTCGGCGCGACCGCAGCGCCAGTGGCGTTGTTCACACCATCGCTCGATTTCTTGCGAAAATCTTCTTCCGACGATTCGTTGTTGATCAACTTGACGGTAGTTGGACCAGAACCGCCAGAACCATCTCCGGAGCCTCCTCCGGAACCGCCCGCCGAACCTTCTTTCGTTTCTCTGCCGTCAGCTATTGCCTCCTTGTTGGCGGCAACTTTCGCGGGATCGCCTTCTTTCGCGCCAGCTTGTCCTTGTTGTTGTTGCTTGTCAGCTTCAGAGGACGAAGAATTGTGCGATCGCAACAAACGTTTGTGCGAATATACCACATTTTCAACTCTTCGAAAGGACAACGGCTTTTGTAAAACTTCGTTCGAGTTCGTCTTTCCTTGAGGCGTATTATTATTCGTCTTTAAGCGCTTGGAAGACCTCGTCGTCGTTGCTGCCGTTTGTTGATGTTGCAAACTTCCACCGTATTCGTTCACTAAATCGTTCCCACTGCCGTTTCCGCTTCCGCCGCCTTCTCTCTGCCCGGAATCGTTGTTTGAATCGAACTGCGCCACGGTGCTCATAACGATCACCGGCACTTCCTTCAACTTCTCGTTCTTCTTCAAAACCCGCTTTAACTCGTCAATCTTCACCTCTGGCATCATAATATCCGCGAAGATTAAATCGATATCCTTTCCAGAATCTCGATCTAAAAACTCCAACGCTTTCTTCCCGCTCGACGCCGTGTGTACCTCCGTCGCGCCCGCTCGCAAAAGCATAGACTGCACCTCCAACAACGTCGGCACGTCGTCTTCGATTAACATCACCGATAACTTTTCCTTCTTCTTCTTCTCGATGGCGTCATTGTTGATGTTGTCGTTGTTATTGTTGGTGTTGGTGTTGTCGTTGTTATTGTTGTCGTTGTTATTGTTATCGTCGGACGAATTGTTTTTGTTATTCTCGTTAGAGCCAGAGTTTGATTTTTGTTGCGACTGTTGGTGGTGGAAAATATCTGCTGCCGCCGGCGGCACCTCTTCGCCTTTTTTTCGCAAAAGAGCAGCGGCGGAATTCAACTTCTCCCCCGCCGAAGATCGTTGGGACCGCTTTCCTTTCGCACCCGCGTTCTGCCGCGTTCCTTCGCGAATACCGAGATCGGACGGCTTCGCGTCCTCCTTGATCGCGCGGGATCTCGTCGAGGGCATTTTCTCTCCTCTTTGATCGCTTTTGAGAGTCAGTAAACGCGGGAAAAAAGCCGAGAAAATCTCTTTCAAACGGAACACTTTTCTCCGCGCACACGTGTGTTAAAAGCGCTTTTAAACTACAATTTTCTTACCAATAAAAAAAAAAAGGAAAAAATCGAATTCCGTTCCTTCTTTCAATACCGCGAATTCGATTTATCCGCCCTTCTTATACCAATCGGTGTTAAAGTACTTAATGTGTATACCGAACGAGAGTACACGGCGCGACTTTAAAACAAATCCGAGATGTATGTGTATATAAGAGAGGGGTGTGAGCCAAGAATGAGGAGAATTTCCGCTTGCGGCCAATTTTCTCTTTTTCGAAAAATATCTCGCCGGGAACCACTTTTTTTTCGGTTGAAAAAAAGCAAAAGATTTTTTTGATGTGTCGAAATAAATAAATAAACAGACCGACCGCCCCTGTTCGACTTTTTTTCATTTCGCCGGTTCGTCGTCGTCGTCACTTAAAGAAGAAGATAGATATGGAGGAGTTGAGCTTCCCGTCGTCGTCGTCGCCCAACAACGCATCATCATCGGCTCCAGGAGGAGGAAACGGAGCGGACGAGGGATCGCAGCAACAACCGCAGCAACAGTTCCCAATGCCGCAACAGCAGCAACAAGAGAACAACAATTTCTTCAACGCGATGCCGCACCACCAATACTTCCAACAGCCGTATCCTCAGCACTTCAATCATCATCAGATGCACTACCCGTCTCGATTCGTGCACCACCAGCATCATCACCCGTTTGGTATGCAAACGAGAGGGCAGTTTTCCCCGCGCGCGAGAGTTGGAGATTGGATGTGTCCGAACAATTGCGGATTGGTGTTTTCTAGCAAGACGAACTGTTTCAGGTGCGGGGTGTTGAAGCCCCCCGGATCGGTGCGTTTGTTTCTCGTTTTCCTCTCGTCTCTCTCGGATTGGTTTTCCTCTTATCCTCTCTCCTCTTTGTTTTTTAGATACGTTTTTTTTTTCTCTTTTTTTTGTATACGGGGGGAAATGTCGAAGATCCAACAACACGCAGAACGAGAGGAAAGGAGGACTCTTGTGTTGAGAACTGGTGTATAGAAAAACTCTCGAAGCTCTCTCGCTCACTCTTTCTTTCTTTCTTTCTTTCTTTCCTCTCTGGTGAAACGCAATAAAACACACACAGGAAATTCAAGCGTCTTCGCTGCAAGAACACAACGGCGCGAACGGATTTAGCGGTGAGAGAGTAAACGGGGCGGGCGCGTACAACAACCGCCAATACGGCGGCGAAACGTCCTCGAACAGCGGGTCGAGCGGATTCGGGAGCAACGGGTTTGGGAGCAACAACAGCATAGGAAGTGGGAGACAGTATAGCAATGGACAGGCGAGTCATCATCACAACGGTGGTTATAGTAATATGGGCAACGGTATGCACCATCACCATCACAGAAACGCTCCGCGGGCGGGAGACTGGTTGTGTCCAAACGGGTGCGGAAACGTGTACGCGAGCAAGCCACAGTGCTTTCGATGCGGCGTACACAGGCCGGAGCAGGCGCAAGTACTATCTGAAGCGGATGTTCCAAATAACGGTCGAGGGAACGGTTTCAGACACAACTCTGGGTTTGGATTTTTCAACGGGAACTCGCAAGAGTTTCCGACCATTGCCACCGCGGCGGCGCAGCAAACGTCCTCGCAACAACAAACAAACAACGGCGAAGGAGAGGAGAAAGGAGACGAAGGAAACGATGGGAAACCGGACGCGACCGACAATGCCACTAATATGGAAGGAGAGCAATAATAATATTCGCGTTCTCGTCATCGATACATAAAACCATTTTTTTGTAGAAAGATAATAATAAATGTCCGTGAGAGTGAGAGAGAAAGAGAGAGAAAGGAGAGAGGAACAAAAATAAGAATAAAGTCATCGATTTTTTTTTAGCCAAAACAACAACCTGCAATTATACACCACCACCATCGTAGTCGCGACCAATAAGGTATAATTTTCGGATTGGAAACGTACAGACGTCAAACTGAGATGGTAGCAGCGGTAGTAGCACGTAGTATAGCGAGAAAGAGAGAGAGAAAAGACAAACGGAGCCTTTTTTTCAGTCGAAAAGATACTATACCGAGGTTCACAAAAATATAGATTTACTTACTGTACACAACTTCTCCGTTTATATCCCGTTTTTAACACATATGAAACACACACACACATTATCCGTTCACTTTCTTGTACACGACCGTGATTATCGTGATAACCAACACGGTCACCACTCCGTAAAACAAAAGTTTATTTTGCTGCGCTCTTCGACTCATCGTCTGTAAAATTTTCCTCGACGCACTCAACGTGTCGTCCGCGCCTCGCAAACTCTCCCTCGATTCTATAATCGTCTCTCTCTGCCTGTGCAAATCCTGCAAAATCGCAGCGCCTAAATCTTCCGTCTCGATTAATCTCCCTTTCGATTCCCGTATGCGTTCGCTCGTCTGTTCGATTCGCGCCGTGTTCTTCATCATCGAATCCAACGCCGAGTTTTGTTCTCGCCTTCTGTCTTGTTCTCCCATCACGCCGCCGCTATTACTACTACTCAACATCGCCGGACCAGTTCCTCCGCCCGACGACGACGACGCGAACAACTGCGCCCTCGACACCGTCTGCGCTCGTCGTTCTTTCGCCTCTCGCACCAAACCTTTCAACTCTTGCGCTTTCGCTTTGCACTCTCTCACCGTCTTCATCTGTTCCGCGTCGCCGTTCCCGCCGCCGCTTCTGGCCTCCAAATCCATCCTCCGGACGAGTTGTTCCATTTCTGCCAAGCAATCGTCCATCTCCGCTTCCGTTTCCCCGAGAATGGCGTTATTACCACCATCGTTGTTTATCTCTTCGGACGTTTTCATTTTTATCGTTGCCTTTTCCAACGTTTGTTGCAACGATTGGAACTCGTGCGAGTAGTTGTCGAATATCTGTCGTTTACGCGCGATTCATGCGTAGAGAGAGAGAGGAAGAAAACAAATTTTCCACCGGTCAGTAAGAGAGAGAGAGAGAGAGAGAGAGAGAGAGAGAGAGAGAGAGAAAG
>Ga0255776_10000627_pt1 | contig 40198 bp, 35 predicted proteins | sample 071ome_19_FD_179974 | JGI IMG/M metagenome (GOLD analysis project Ga0255776, IMG submission 179974) | Coastal salt marsh microbial communities from the Groves Creek Marsh, Skidaway Island, Georgia - 071413AT metaG (version 2) | ecosystem: Environmental > Aquatic > Marine > Intertidal zone >... | reverse complement strand
TTTTGTTTACGGTAGCCAGTGGTCTCGACTCAGGATGCGCAAGCGACGGACTTTTCGTGTCACAGCCAGTCAGATTTAAGCCCATTACGGTTGCCAAGCTTAGGGCTATTGTTTTGAACCATGTATTGGCGAAATGCGACATATGCTCTCCGTTTTTATTTTTTATTTTCCGAGGAATCTAGGATTAATAAAAGGCTACAATCTGCCATTATGCCAATCTCAGTGGTGAAGCTGAGTGCAAAGAATTAACTTAATTATGGCTTTAGACTTCAGTGCCAAAGGGTTATAGTCGTGATAAGACAATATCGAATGGAGAGTTTTCTGTGTCTGTAAGTGAAGAATCTATTCAAACCGGAATCTTACAAGAAGTACCTGCTCACTGCCGTTACCTTGAGTGTCGCTTAAAGCAAGATGTTTCGCAGGCCGATGTTGTTCGCGTATTAACGGATCTTCAGTCGATGGTTGATGGTGAGACTTGCGTCCTCGGACTTGGCGCGAGTTTGTTGCAGCGTTTTGATGTGGAAGTACAAGATGACCTTCACTTCAATAATCACCAATCACACGGGCTTCATGTCCCCGCTACGCCTCAAGACCTAATGCTTTGGGTTCGCGGTGAGGATGTCGGTACTGTACATTTAAAAGCCGCTGAGTTTTTGTCGATTTTGGATCCGTTTTTTTATTGTGAGTTTGCCACTAATGGGTTTAAGCACCGTGAGGGTAGAGATTTAACGGGGTATGAAGACGGAACGGAGAATCCAGAGGGTGAGGAGGCGATCGCCGCTGTTGCATTCGATGATGGTAGTACTGTGATGGCACTTCAGAAGTGGGTGCATAACTTGGCGCATTTTAAGTCACTGGCTCAAAATGAGCAGGATGACATCATTGGCCGACGTCTAAGTGATAACGAAGAGTTTGACGAGGCACCAGCCAGTGCTCACGTTAAGCGTGCCGCACAAGAAAACTTTGAACCAGAAGCCTTCATGTTACGTCGCTCTATGGCCTTTGCCGAACCCAAGGAAGCCGGCCTCATGTTTGCGAGCTTCTCTAGAACGGCAGAGCCGTTTAATCAAATCATGAATCGTATGATTGGGTTAGATGATGGCTTGACGGATCACCTTTTTCGATTCAGCCAGCCAGTGACTGGGGCTTTTTACTGGTGCCCTCCAATGGTTTCGGGTCGGCTAGATCTATCGAAGCTTTCGATTTAATGGCTTAAAAAAACTGTCTCATATGGCTTTCCCAGAGTTTACACTGTGAACAAGCATGGGAGATTCATATGAGACAGGTTGAAAATATCATTACCGCGCAAGATGCTATGGATGGGGCTGGGGTCAAAATAAAGCGCCACAGCCTTGTTCATCGCAAGCAAGCCGACCCATTTTTGCTGCTGGATGAAATCCGAAGCGATGATGCTCAGGACTTCATGGCGGGCTTTCCTCCTCATCCTCATCGGGGCATTGAAACGCTGACCTATATGAGAGTCGGTGGCATACGACACGAAGATCACATGGGTAATACCGGTCAGGTGTTGTCGGGGGGCGCTCAATGGATGAAAGCCGGTCGGGGGGTCATTCATGGGGAGATGCCATTAAAAGAGCACGACCAGATGCATGGCTTTCAGTTGTGGATCAACCTGAACAGCGCGAACAAAATGTCGGCCCCAGATTACAGAGATGTACCTACAGAGGAAATTCCTCATGTGAACACCCCTGATTTTCTAGCCCACATTCTTGCTGGCGATTGGGTCCTTAACAATGAGACCGTTACAGGGCCGTTAAACGCGCTGGAGGCAAATGCCCATTATTTGGATCTTGAACTCAATCGAGGCGGGGTGTTTTCGCAGCCCATTCCTTCCCAACACCAAGTGGTAGTGGCCGTTTACGAGGGTGTGGTTCATTGCGGTGATCAATTCATACATAAGAATCAATTGGCGTTTTTTAGTGGGGAGGGGGACCTAAAACTCCATTCACCAGAGGGAGCAAAAGCGCTGATATTGCACGGTATTCCCCATAGGGAGCCCATTGCGAACTACGGCCCATTTGTTATGAATTATCCAGAAGAAATTGAGCAGGCCATCCAGGATTATCAAAGTGGGACACTGGCAAGCTGATCGTGTCACTACGGAGCAAAGGCCTGTTTGAGGCCTTTGCTTTTTCTCATTAAGAAGGGCGCTCGTTAGAGGCATTTCCCAAAACCCAGCGAATATCCACCAATAGAATGGTCGCAACGGTGATCAAAATGGCGGTGATGCCGATGTGCTGAAGTTCAATAGCCACAAATAAGGTTCCAGCGACTAAGCACAGAAACAAGATCGTAAATATGGCCACTAAAGCGCGTTTATGTGTTTCGCCCATAACCGCTCCTATTATTCTTATTTGGATTGATGTTGTGCCCTAATATACCGTTGCAGAATCGTTGGCTCCGTGAAGTTATGTAACAACTTGTAGCGGTTTTGTGATAAGCACAGGCCTAAGCGGGGCTGGGATTGTGAGCAAAAATCCGTATCATGCCGACCAACAGAAAACTGAGAGAAAACCATGTTTCGATTAGGGTTGATAGTAAATCCGCTGGCTGGCTTAGGGGGAAGTGTTGGGCTTAAAGGCAGTGATGGTAAGGCGGATGAAGCACTCAAGTTAGGTGCAACGCCAAAATCTAACCAGCGCACCCAAACGGCACTTGAGGTGGTGGCCCCCTTGCGTGATCGAATTCAGGTTGTTACCTGTCCGGGGGACATGGGAGAAGACCTAGTGAAATCCATGGGGTTTTCCCATAGCGTCTTGCCAATGTCTGCTTCAACGCCCAGCTCTGCCGAGGATACCCGAACCGCCGCTACTATGATCCGAGACAGTGGGGTCGATTTATTGCTATTTGCTGGTGGTGATGGCACTGCGCGGGATATTTGTTCTGTGGTGGAAGACGCGTTTCCCGTATTGGGAATACCGGCCGGGGTGAAGATTCACAGTGGTGTGTATGGTATTACTCCGACCGCCAGCGGTGAGGTGGTTAAATTGTTGGTCACTGGGCAACTCGTTGATCTGAAAACACAGGATGTTAGGGACATTGATGAAGAGGCCTTCCGCCAGAACCAAGTGAAAGCCAAATTATTTGGTGAAATGTTGGTGCCCCAAGCAGGTCAGTTTGTACAGGCGGTAAAACAAGGGGGAATTGAGCAAGAAGCCTTGGTGTTGGATGATCTCGCCGCGTACTTAGAAAGCGAAATGGAAGACGATGTACTCTATCTGGTTGGGTCCGGTAAGACGACACAGCATTTTATGGATTACATGCACTTGCCCAGCACCTTGCTTGGGGTTGACGCCGTTCTAAACAGAGAAGTTGTTGGTCAAGACTTAACTGAGTCCGGAATTTTGGATTTGTTGAATCAATACTCCAAGAGCAAGATGATTGTCAGCGTGATTGGTGGTCAAGGCCATGTCTTCGGTCGCGGAAATCAACAGCTGAGTGCAGAAGTTATTCGTCGAGTAGGTCGTGCTAATTTGGTGGTGCTTTGTACGAAAACGAAATTGAGTAATCTCAATGGAAAGCCTCTTATTGTGGACACTGGCGATGTTGAATTGGATCGAGCATTGGCGGGCCACATCGAAGTTTTAACCGGATTTAACGATCGCGCCTTGTATCCCATCGCCTAATGGTATGTGACAAAAGAAAAGGCCATTCTTCCTCGGGGATGAATGGCCTTTTTATATCGAATGCTTGCTTGGTTAGGCTTTGGAAATTTCAACCATGAGGTCATTGCTTAAGTTTTCTAAGCTGTCCTTTACTTCATCAAAATCGACACTGGTCGGGATTTCAATTTGCGCCTGAGTCTTGAATAAGGGTTCGGCACTCATAGCGGCACTTTCAAACTGAGTGTTAAGCTCTAGCACATTGACGCTCTTAGCGGCCAACACTTGAGCGACGTCTTTGACGATGCCTGGGCGGTCATTTCCTACAATGGATAAAACGGCGCCTGCACGTTTTTCGGTTGATTCTGCTTCAGAAGCCTCTAATGAAATAACCCAACCTTGGGTTCTTAAGGCTAAGAGATCGGCTTCCATGGCCTCTTTGTGGTTGTTGGATACTTGAACCCGAACAATACCTGCAAATTTACCGGCCAACTGAGCCATGCGGCTTTCTAACCAGTTTCCGTTGTGGTTTTTAATGATGGTCGATAGGGTTTCAACTAGACCAGGGCGGTCATTTGTCATGACACTGATAATTAGGAACGAAGACACATGCACCTCTGTCATTGGGCTCGATTATTATGGAGCTCACTATAGCCTAGGGCATGATTAAATCCTAGGCCATTGCGAGAGTGGCGAGAGATGCTGGGGCAGGCGCAGAATTAACGAAAGCGCTCGATTATGTTGAGTTGTTCACTCACTAAGTGAGACACCTGTGTCGCGGCCTCGCGAGATTGCTGGGCGCTATCTTGGTTGTCTTGGGCATTCTGACGAATGGTTTCCATGTGACGACTGATCTCTGTTGAACCATCACGCTGCTCTTGTACGGCGCGATTAATACTGCTCATTTGCGTGTTAATCTCGCTCACACTGTTTCGTACCTGTTCTAAGGTCGCGTAGGTAGCTTCGATCTGACCTGCGTTCTCATTGGCCTGTTCTCGGCTCTGATCCATCACGCCTGTGGCTGATTGGGCTCCTTGGCGTAGTTCGTTAACGATGCGACGGATTTCTTCAGTGGATTCTTGGGTTCGTGTGGCGAGACTTCGCACCTCGTCAGCGACCACTGCGAAGCCTCGTCCTTGCTCGCCAGCGCGGGCGGCTTCAATGGCGGCATTAAGAGCCAGTAAATTGGTTTGTTCTGCAATGCTTTGAATTACCTCTAAGAAACTGTGAATGGACTCTGCATGATTAGCCAGATCTTGCACACTGGCAGAGGCTTGGTTGATCGTGCTCGCCATATAATCCAAGGTTTCTTTGGCTTTTAGCATTTGTTGCTCGCTTGTCTGAGTGTCACCTCTAGCGCGCTCAGTTTGCTGAGCTGTTTCGTTAACTGAGTCACTTATGGCGTCAAATTGGGTTGTGACTTCTTCGAATGCAGCAGCAAACATGGTGGCCGCATCCAGTTGTTCGGTCAGTTTTTTAAGGCTTGTTTGAGCTGCGTCGTGGCTGACGATGCTGGCGGCTTTAATTGGACGGGTAGCGTCTTCAAGGCGCTCTCTTAGGGTTATGAGTTGGCTGTTCATATGTTCAAAGGCGAACAGGATTTCTCCTAGGTCATCGGTCCGACCAGTGTAAATGAAGGCGGCAAGAGGATCGTGTGTCACATCACGGGCGCGCTTCAGCACAGCCTTCATTTTGCGTTGATCCATTTGGTGTGTGGCAGCCATTGCAAGGACGGGCAAAACGGCTGCCCAAGGTGAAATAAAGGTGGTAACGCCAATGGCCACTATCCCTAGTATCATGTTGCTAATCAAACCAAAGGGCAGGTGACTCGCTTGCTTGGCCTTAGGGATAGGTGACTTGCCTTTGTTGATGCGTTCGTAGACTTTCTCCGCCCGTTCCACATGAACTTTTGCAGGCTGATACCGCACAGATTCGTAGCCAACCACTTGGCCGTTTTCTTTGACGGGGGTGACAAACGCATCTACCCAGTAGTGATCGCCATTCTTGCAGCGATTCTTGACGATGCCTTTCCACTGTTTTCCTTTTTTAAGGTAATCCCACAGCAGTGAAAAGGCCGCGGGGGGCATGTCAGGGTGGCGCACGACGTTATGATTTTTTTTGATTAGCTCACTTTCTTCGTATCCGCTGATGCGAATAAAAGTGTCATTTACATGGGTGATGATGCCTTTCAAGTCAGTAGATGAGATGATTTTCTCGTTCTCACCTAACCTGACTTCATTCTGTGTGACTGGAAAGTTCTTCTTCATGATCCCGCAGCCGCTAGTCCTTAAGGCGCTTATTAGGAGGCGCTTATAAATATCAGACTAGACCAATATCAGAAAAACGACACATGAGCGTTTGATTGTCGCAATTGGATACGCCTTAGGTATTGTTAGGGCTAACGGATTTTATAATAATGGATCGATTAACCTTCTCAGAATTCATTGGTCGACTTATGTCTTCGTAGGTGGCCGATCATAACAACGATAAAAATAAGGCTTGCCATGTCCCAATACTTAATGGCGATCGATCAAGGTACGACCAGTTCTCGATCCATCATTTTTGACTCAAAGGGCGCGATTGTAAGCGTCGCTCAGCAGGAATTTACACAGTTTTTTCCAAGCGACGGTTGGGTCGAGCACGACGCAGATGAGATTGTGACATCGGTCATAAGTGTGTGTCGTGAAGCGATGCAAAAGGCGGGTGTAGTGGCCTCCGATATTGCCTCCATCGGTATCACCAATCAGCGTGAAACGACTGTGGTTTGGGATAAGGCCACATCCAAGCCTGTTTGTCCCGCGATTGTTTGGCAAGATCGTCGAACGGCTGAATATTGTGAGCATTTAAAGGCTCTAGGCCATGAGCCCATGGTCAGCGCAAAAACAGGGTTATTGTTAGATCCGTACTTTTCCGCCACCAAATTAAAGTGGATTTTAGATCAGTCGCCAGAATACCGAGAGAAGGCGGCAAAAGGAGAGTTAGCGTTTGGCACAATCGACAGCTACCTATTATGGCGCTTGACAGGTGAGCATAAAACCGATGTTACCAACGCATCTCGCACCATGTTGATGGACATTCATTCACTCAAGTGGGATCAAGAGCTATTGGATTTATTTGATGTGCCTGCCGCCATGCTGCCCAGCATCCATGCCAGTGCCAGTGAATTTGGTCGTACGCTCCCAGAAATATTTGATGGTGACATTCTCGTTGGGGGGATGGCAGGGGACCAGCAGGCTGCTCTGATTGGTCAGGCCTGCTTCCAAGAGGGAATGGCGAAAAGTACCTATGGAACCGGCTGCTTCATGATGCTGAATACCGGTGAAAAGCCGAGACAAAGCCAACACCGATTGTTGACTACCGTGGCTTATCAGATTGGTGACGTGACCCACTACGCCCTAGAAGGGAGTATCTTCATGGCAGGGGCCACCATTCAGTGGATTAGAGATGGCTTGAAGCTGATTCATCATGCTAGTGAAACGTTGGATATGGCTCAGGCTGTGGGAGCGAATAACCATGTGTACCTTGTGCCTGCCTTCACTGGACTTGGCGCGCCGTATTGGGACCCACATGCTCGTGGGGCCATTATGGGGTTAACACGGGATACGGGGATTGCTGAAATCGTCACTGCTGGGTTGCAATCGGTTTGCTACCAGACACGTGATCTTTTAGAGGCCATGGCCAAAGATAACGCGGTGCCTGAGCGTTTACGTGTCGATGGTGGCATGGTTGTCAATGATTGGGTTGTTCAGTTTCTGTCGGATATTCTTGGCCTACCCATTGAAAGGCCGGCTGTAACGGAGACAACCGCCTTAGGGGCTGCTTACTTGGCAGGCATCACCTGTGGAGTGTTCAAGGACATGAATGAGGTTGCTGAGCTATGGGCTCAGGAACGCAGATTTGATACCACAATGGATCTGGCAGAAAGAGAGGCCCTTTATAACGGTTGGTTAGATACGGTATCCAGGGTTCGCACAAGCCAGTAGAATGGCGAGAAAAATGAATACGCTCCGATGATCTTCGGAGCGGGCGAAGGATTATGCCCATGTTGCAATCGCAAAAGCAGGCACTGCGTTTAAGACGAGCAGTGCATGCCAATTTAGGTATCTTGCTGAATGTACCTTTATGTGTGCTGGCCAGTTACCTAGATTATATTCTGTTAAGTCCCATGTACGTGGCCCTACTGACCATGGCGCTTTGGCTTGGCCACGTGTTCCTAGTGGTACTGATTTCTACTCAAATTAATCTTCGATTTAAAGATGCTAGCCTGACCTTGCTGCAGATGCTTTGGGTGATCTTAGGTTTGAGCATTCTCATGTATTTTGTTCGGGATATTCGGCCATTGATGCTCATGGGGTATCTCTTGGTGATGGCGTTTGGCGCATTTAGGCTTAGCGTAAAAGGATTTTATGGTGTCACTGCATTTACCTTAATTTGCTATATCGTGACCATAGGCTTGGTGTATCTCAATCATCCTCAAGATATTGATGTTGGAGAGGAATTTTTCATTTTTGTCGGATTCCTATTCGCGTTGTTTGGTTTTACTTTCATGGGCATGGAATTTAGCCACCTTAGGAAGGTATTGGGAGATCGCCACAGAGAGCTGAAGGGGGCTGTCTCCAAAATTGCCGAGCTGGCCATTACTGACGAGTTAACAGGGCTTCACAACCGGCGCCACTTAATGGATGTTCTTGGGCAACAGCGGGCACTGGCCAATCGCAGCCGCTATGGATTTGTGGTGTGTTATATCGATCTTGATCATTTTAAAAAGGTTAATGACCAGTATGGGCACCCATTTGGCGATAAGGTACTAAGAGCCTTCTCCGCCTTAATTCGTCGCAGCCTGAGAGAGGTGGACATTGGCGCCCGTTTAGGTGGCGAGGAGTTTGTGTTGATATTGGCAGACATTCAGTTGGATGCCGCTCGAAAGGTATGTGAAAGAATGGCGGATAGCTGGATGGCGACGCATTTTGCGGATGCGCCGGATCTACTGCTGACGCTATCGGCGGGGATTGCGGAATACCAGAGTCCGGAGACCGTTGAGCAGCTACTAGAGAGGGCGGACAGCTTGCTATACGAAGCCAAAAACAGTGGTCGTAACTGTATCATGGTGGAGCAAGTGGATCGGCAGGTCGCGCTCGATTTTTCGTTGCCACAAGGGGAGCCGGAAGGGGTTTAAAACCATTTTTGAATCGCCATGCCGATTTTCCATTGGGATTGTGTCATGGTGGGTTGGTCGACCACTGAGGGGGCTGACTGGGGTTGTAGGTAGGCTTGTAGCGAATATTGAGCAAAAGGCTTGGCGTACCAATAGGGCGCTAAGTACTGACGATACTGCCATTCGAGTGTGAATCTCGTAAACAGAGTACGGCTTTCTGCAGGCGCTTGCTGGCGATGCCCTGTGGCATCATCGCTGAAGTACGACTCTAGTTCGAAAACACCTAGTGACCAGTTCAAATTGAACCCTCTAGGCTGTTGTCGTTTAGCGATGCGTAAGCCCCATCCAGAAAACGACCCATCAAATAGCGTGGCATTGGTGTTGCTAAGGTTGACCTGGACGGGGGTTGATTGGGTGCAATACACGAGTGAAATTTCGTTGAGCAGGGTTGCTTCATGACTTTCCTCTCGCCAAGACCAGACCACTTCTTGTGTGTTTAGCTCAGCAGAAAGGTCACTTCCAGCCGCCACTGGTGACGGGTTCCCCTCTTTATCTAAGTAAATTTGACTGCTATCTAAGGTCGTCGTGAATTGTTGAGACCGGCGTGTGATCGAGGTCCAAAGCCCGTGGCGCTTGGCTATCTGAAATAGTGGAATGGTTGTGCTGTACTCCGAATAAAAGCTGCTTTGGGTGCTTGAGAGGGTGACGCCTCTTGCGAACCAACCGGTATCTCTAAGTCGCTCTTTCTGGCTGTTCCACTCAACCGAAAATCCATAGCCTTGGTTGCTAGAGGTCTGGCCTAGAAGGGTGTTTTGTTGGCCGAAGTAAGCGCTTGAGAGATGGATATAGGATGCTGCGCCACCACCAAAGCAGGGAGTTGTTTGCGAAATTAGTAGGAAAAGTGGAACAGTTACCGTCTTCATGTGTTTAATATCGACTGAGTGTGAATAAAGTATAGTGGAGATTACGCTTGGTAACGAAAAGACGGGCATTGGTTACAGTTTGTTCAAAATTTAAACGGTACTATGGGTTTATCAGTTTTTAATTAAGAGCTGATCATTGTGTGACTCCTTATTAATAGCGCCTCTTGGGCGCTTTTTTTTGCCATGACCGACCTGAGTCAAAAATAATCTGTAATATCACTTTCATATTAGATTTCGAGTGTTAAACTTGCGCCGAATTTTTTAGCAAGCTTCGTAGGGTTTGAATATGACTCAAGTTGCCGATCAAACTGCACAATCCACTCAGAATAAGATCGTCAGTTGGCTGATATTACTGGCTGGGGTTTATGCCATCCTTCTATCTGTAGGTATGGTGGGCTCCGGATTTAAATGGGCATCGGGCGGTAGTGCGGGTGCTAGAGAGCTGTTCGAATTTGCAACCAACCCGTTTGTTGCATTGCTGATTGGTATTTTGGCCACATCTCTTGTTCAAAGTTCTAGCACCGTTACCTCGGTTGTGGTTGGCTTGGTGGCAGGTGGCTTGCCGATCGAAATTGCCATTCCTATGGTAATGGGTGCCAACGTCGGTACGACCATTACGAATACTTTGGTGAGCTTGGGTCACGTTCGTAAGAAGTCTGAATTCCGTCGCGCATTCGCCGCGGCTACGGTGCATGACTTCTTCAACCTTATCTGTGTTGTTTTGTTCCTGCCGCTTGAGATTATCTTTGGGTTCTTGGCGAAGGCCAGTGAGGCCGTGTCAGCGTATCTCGTTGGTGGCGACTCAATGAGTATGAAAGGTTTTAACTTCATTAAGCCAATTACCAAACCGGTTATTAGTGAGGTGAAGCACTTCTTAGGTTCTGTCATGCCCGAGAAAGCGGCTGCCATCACGTTGATTGTCATTGGTATTGTGGCGATCTTCGCCGCCATTACGATTATCGGTCGTGTGTTGCGTTCTCTGATGGTAGGGCGCGCTAAGCGTATCCTTCATGGTGCGATTGGTCGTGGTCCAATTACGGGTATTGCGAGCGGTACTGTGGTTACTGTTTTGGTTCAGTCTTCTTCTACTACTACCAGCTTGATGGTTCCTTTAGTGGGTTCCGGTGTGTTTAAGCCCCGTGATATCTATCCGTTTACACTGGGGGCGAATATTGGCACGACCATTACGGCTCTGTTAGCAGCCACTGCGCTATCCGGTGCTGGAGCGGCAGCAGGTATGCAAATTGCCCTTGTGCACTTGTTCTATAATATATTGGGTGTGTTGATTGTATTCGGCTTGCCATTCTTGCGTGATATCCCGTTAAAAGCAGCCGAGAAACTGGCGGAAGTGGCTACTCAGCGCCACTCGTTGGCAGCCTTGTACGTGCTTACTGTATTCTTCATCGTACCGGGTCTCTGTGTACTGTTTATGTCTGCGTTGGATTAAGGAGAATATTATGGGTATAGGAAAGAAAAAAATTAAAGAGCTTCAAAAGCAAATTAAAGAAGCGGAAAAAACCCTAGCAGAGCTTGAGAAGAAAAAAGACAAGAAAGTCGAAAAAGCTCAGCACAAAGTGGTTGATGATTTAGAGGGCATGATGAACGATGAAGTGCTCAAAAAAGAAAGTTTGCTAGAGCTAGGTGAAGAAGCCTGGCAAGAAGCTAAGAATCTAGTGCTTAAAATTAAGCAGGCACTGATTAAGTAGTGTTAATAAAAAAGGGCCTTAGGGCCCTTTTTTTATTTTTGGCTATTTTTGTTGTCTTGGTTGGGGTAGATATCCATGCTTTCTTCTTGAGGCGCTTGGCGGTCGATGTTGCCAATGTCGAGTAGAGGAGATGCGTCAATATGCTGGGCATCCATCATGTGGGCCACTCTCTGCAAGGATGAAATAATCATGGTCTGCTCCCAGTCTGGCAGGTCGTTAAACTGCTTCGTTAAGTGCTCCTGAAGAGGTAGGGGGGCGTCAATCAGGAGTTCGGCCGCTTCTGGCGTTAGGTAGGCGTGCACTTTGCGCTTGTCTTCTTTGCTTCGCTCGCGGTAAACCAGATCTTTCTTTTCGAGCCGGTCTAGAATGCTGGTGACGGTTGCCTGGCTGAGGCTCATCTCTTGGGCGATTTCTCCAATCGTTACTTCACCTTTGTCCCGAATGGTCTGAAGCAATAGCATTTGCGGGGCGGTAAGCCCGGTCGTTTTTGCTAGGTGCTTAGAGTGCAGGTCAGTCGCTCGAATCACTCGTCTCAGTGCGACTAATATTTCATCAATTCTATCCAATGTCATATCCAGCGTTGAGTTTTGCATATTATAAACAGCTTAGGCGCTGGGTATCATCTGTTGTTGGCGCTTATATGTCGAGGTCCGCTTCGGCTACGGCCTGTATGGTGTGAGTAAGGTCGAGGATGATCCCGAGGGTTTTGTCTAGCGGTACGGTTCCTTTAATAAGGTCGGTGGCGCTCGCAGAGGGTTGAAACTCAATGCTGGTATTGTCCAGTTCCACGATATCGTCTACGCCATCGACGGTAACGCCGAATAATCCGTCGCTGGATTCAATCATGACAACCTTTTGCTCAGGTGAGTCGTGTGTTTGGCCAATGTCTAAGATTTCTCTCATGGATACCACGGGAATGATTTCACCTCTAACGTTCAATATGCCGGTAATCCAAGATGGGCTTGATGGGACGTTTGTGGGTTTCGAATAGGGAATGACCTCTTTAACGTGCTCAATGGGTTCAAGGAAGGTTTCATTGTTTACCATCATGGTTATCCAGCGCGTCTTGTCTATATCCATTGTCATCTAAACTAACCGTTCAAAATATAACCGCTACAAAATCGTTATTGTTTAGTGTACTATGTTTCGTGTTCTAAGCAATTATACGAGGTTTTCCTAATTTAATAGCTCAATTAGGTCTATTTGAGCCCAGAATAGACCCATGAAGCGACCTTTTTGGTCTAATAATACTTTGAGTTATAAATATTAGTATGAAAATTATGGATGCTGACAGTATTCAATTACACGTGCCCACTTCAGAAGACGGCTTGCCGCTTCATAGATTGATTCAACAATGCCCCCCTCTCGACCCTAATTCGGTCTACTGCAATTTACTGCACTGCTCTCACTTTGCCTCTACTTCTGTTGCCGCTAAGCAAGGTGGCGAGTTGGTGGGGTTTATCTCAGGTTATGTGATTCCAGAGCGACCAGATACGTTGTTTATCTGGCAGGTTGCTGTTGCTGAAAGCGCGCGGGGTCGAGGTCTTGCCTCTCAAATGTTGACTCACTTATTACAGAGGCCTGCTTGCTCCGATGTCCGCTTTATGGAAACCACGATCACGCCAGACAATCAAGGAAGCTGGGCGCTGTTTCGACGTTTCGCGGAATCTCGTCAGGCCCCTTTAAAAGAGAGTGTTGAGTTTGATCGTGATCGACATTTCTCGGGTCAGCATGACTCCGAATGGTTGGTCCGGATTGGGCCGCTCTAATCGACTCTGATTAACCAAACCTTATTTCCCTATTTCAAAAGATGCCTTAACGGAGGCCCTATGAAAATTTTTGATGAAATCGAATCTGAAGTACAAAGCTATGCTCGCTCCTTTCCCCGCGTATTTAACAAGGCTCAAGGGGAGTTTTTGTACGATGAGGACGGCAATCAGTATTTAGATTTCTTGGCGGGTGCAGGTACTCTGAACTATGGCCATAACAATCCAATCATCAAGCAGGCGTTACTTGATTACATCGCCGAAGATGGAATAACCCATGGTCTTGATTTGCACACAAAAGCGAAAGGTAAATTTTTAGAGACCTTTAATGAGAAAATTCTTAAGCCGCGTAATTTGAACTATGTGGTGCAGTTTACTGGCCCAACCGGAACCAATGCCGTAGAGGCAGCGCTTAAGCTTGCCCGTAATGTAAAAGGACGTGAAAACATTATTTCATTTACGAATGGATTTCATGGTGTGAGTTTGGGGGCCTTGGCTACTACGGGTAATAGCCATCATCGTGGTGCAGCTGGCGTGAGCTTGGGTGGATCATCTCGTATGCCGTATGACGGCTATTTGGGCGATGATGTAGATACCACGGCCTATTTAGACAAGGTATTAAGTGACTCTAGCTCTGGCATTGATAAGCCTGCCGCTGTTTTGGTCGAGACGGTTCAGGGTGAGGGTGGTATCAATGCCGCTAGCTTTGAATGGTTGCGAAACCTGCAGTCCGTTTGCCGTAAGCACGATGTGTTGTTAATTGTTGATGATATTCAGGCGGGTTGTGGTCGTACTGGTACCTACTTTAGCTTTGAAGAGGTTGGCATCGAACCTGATATTGTGACTCTATCGAAATCACTGGGTGGTTATGGCCTACCTTTCGCCGTGGTTCTTATGAAGCCAGAACTGGATCAGTGGAAGCCAGGTGAGCACAACGGTACATTCCGTGGTAATAACTTTGCCTTCGTGACGGCGAAAGCGGCGATTGATTACTACTGGAGCAACGATCAATTTGCAAAAGAAGTAAAAGAAAAAGGCGATTATATTGCGAAGCGTGTGGATGCCATGGTGGAAGCCTATGGTGAGGGTCACTTTAGTGCTCGCGGTCGCGGGATGTTTCGCGGTATTAACTGTGTCAACGGAGAAATCGCTAGCCAGATTACACGAGCCGCCTTTAAGAAAGGTTTGATCATCGAAACATCTGGCGCAGACGATCAAGTGGTGAAATTTCTATGTCCCTTGATCATCAGCCAAGAAAATCTTGAGCGCGGAATTAACATTGTTGAAGAAGCGATTAAAGAGGTATGTGATGCTCAAAAAGATATACCGGAAGACAATGATTACTTCGACAATGTCATTAAAGTTGCGGTTTAAAATAGGGGTATAAATACAATGATTGTAAGAAATTTATCGGAAGCTCAAGCTAGTAATCGTTTTATTAAAGATCCTAAGGGTAATTGGGACAGCACTCGTCTGTTATTGAAAGACGATAACATGGGGTTTTCCTTCCATATTACGACCATATATAAAGGCGCTGATTTTGAGATGCACTATCAGAATCATCTGGAGTCTGTGTTTTGTATGAGCGGTAAGGGCGAGGTTGAGACCCTTTCTGATGGTAAGGTTTATCCAATTGAACCAGGCACTATCTATATTCTTGATAAGCATGACAAGCACATTTTACGCGCGTTTGAAGAAATGAAAATGGCGTGCGTCTTTAACCCACCATTGAACGGAAAAGAAGTGCATAACGCCGAAGGGGCTTATGAGCTTGAAGCGGAAGCCATTGATTAACTCCTAGTGGGGCGAAAGCCCCACGTGATATCGATTAAATCAGATTAGGAGTGAGTTAGATGGCGCATACCGTTGAAAAAATTGGGGGCACTTCCATGAGCGATTATGGAAGTGTGAGAGACAATATCTTTTTAAATGAGCAATTAGGTGGAGACATATATTCACGAATATTTGTCGTGTCAGCCTATGGTGGCATAACCAATCGTTTGCTTGAGCATAAAAAATCAGGGGAAGCGGGTATTTACGCTCTATTTTCAGGGAGTACCTCAGAAGAGGGTTGGGTGCAAGCACTCTCAACCCTGAAAGCCGAGCTGTTAAGTATTAACCATGATCTATTTGGTGATAGTGATCTGCTGTTGGCAGCGAACAGCTTCATTTGCGATCGCTTAGACAGTGCCAAGACGGTATTGAAAGATCTACAAAGCCTTTGTCAGCATGGGCACTTTTCTCTGAGTGAGCATCTAGCAACGGTGAGAGAAATGTTGGCATCAATAGGTGAAGCTCATAGCGCATACAATACCGCTGAGTTATTGAAGCGCGACGGCGTGAATGCGTGTTTTGTTGACCTAACTGCTTGGAATGAAGGCAAGCACCTTTCCTTGGATGAAAGAATACAGCAAGCGTTTTCAGATGTGGACGTTGAAAACACCTTACCTATTGTCACCGGTTATGCCCATAGTCGAGAAGGGCTCATGAAGGTTTTCGATCGCGGCTACAGTGAAATGACATTCAGTCGTATCGCGGTTATCACTCAAGCTTCAGAGGCCATCATTCACAAGGAATTTCACTTAAGCAGTGCGGATCCAAATATCGTTGGTGAGGCGAACGCGGTTCCTATTGGTCGAACAAACTATGATGTTGCAGATCAATTAGCCAATATCGGTATGGAAGCGATTCACCCTAAGGCGGCTAAAGGTTTGCGTCAGCAGGACATTCCTCTGCGAGTGAAAAACACATTTCAACCTGAGCATACAGGTACACTGATTACACGGGACTATGTTAGTGAACAGCCTTGCGTGGAAATTGTGGCTGGTTGTAAAGGCGTGTACGCAGTAGAAGTCTTTGATCAAGAAATGGCAGGCAGTGTTCAAGAATACGACAAGCAATTTTTAAATATTGTGGGTCGGTTTAAGGGGCACGTCATCACGAAAGATGTAAATGCAAACACCATTACTCACTACCTTAAAGGCAATTTAAAAACCATTAAGCGAATCGTGAATGCACTGACAGAAGTGTATGTGGATGCAGAGATTCGATACCAGAAGGTTTCGCTGGTTTCTGCGTTTGGTAGCGATATGCAAGTCTCAGGTATGCTGGCCAAAGCGGTATCTTCACTTGCGGATGCCGGTATTAGTATTCTCGCGATGCATCAGAGTATGCGTCAGGTGGATATGCAATTTATCTTGCTCGAAGATGACTATGAGGGGGCTATTAAGGCGCTGCATGAGTGCTTGGTGGAGGTGCACAATCATGGTGAAGCCATTGAGTTAGCACCCTACAGGATGGATGTGAATGTTGCCTAAGTTTGTCATGCAATTAATCCAAGGTTGTATATGCATGGTGTCGCTAAGCCTATTAGCGGCACCCACCTTCGCTGAACCTTCTGAGCAGAGTCAGCAAGCGGAAGACGTTATTTCCAATCTTAACGAGCCGCTATATAACCCCTTTGTGGAGCGTTATGTATTGGATGAGTTGAAGCAACTTCGCACCGAAATGGCAGCTCAAAAGCATGAGCTCATGCAGCAAATCTTGGATAGAGAACATCACAGTGTCGATAGAGCCGTAGCCTATTCAACGGATACGGTAACCTACTTCTTTTATCTCATTGCCGCAGCGTCTTCCATTTTGGTCATTGTCGGCTGGACCTCCATTCGCGATATTAAAGATCGCGTGCACTCTTACGCAAATGAAGAAATCAGCAAATTGGTTCAGGAGTACGAGAGCCGGCTCAAGGCCATAGAGAAGCAGCTAAAACAACGGTCGTTAGATATTGAAGAAAACCGTGAAGAGATTGAAACCACTCAGGAGATCCAATCTCTATGGCAGCGAGCTGCAAGGGAAAGCAATATAGCGGCGAAAGTTGAATCTTATGATGCCATCTTGCAGCTGAAACCAGATGACTCAGAGGCCATGATTTATAAGGCCGATGCGGTGCTGGAGATTCCTGAGCCGCAATGGGCTTTAAACCTATGTCATCAAGCGTTAAAAATTGACCCCGGAAATTATCATGCATTGTTTCAATTGGCATGTGCCTATTCAGTAATGGGGCGCTTTAGTGAATCCATTAGTTATCTACAACAACTTATAGAAAAAACCGATAGCTATCACCAGCAAATTATTGATGAGGTGATGTTGCAGCCGTTGCATGAGCTTGAGGAATATCAATCATTGATGAGTGAGCATGGCTTGCATTCATCTGAGGAAAGTACGGCGACATGATCACTTCGTTTGTCATTTTTTTAATGGTATTTGCGGCCATTGGGGTAGCGTCTGTCGTCAGGAGTAAAAATACTCCTTCTGACTACTATCTGGCAGGGGGAGAGCTCAAGCCCTGGCTAGTGGGTCTTTCAGCCGTTGCCACCAACAACAGTGGTTATATGTTTATTGGTGTCATTGGATACACCTATGTAACAGGGCTCGCCTCTATTTGGTTAATGGTCGGCTGGATACTCGGAGACCTAATGGGTTCGCTGCTTATCCATCGACGATTTATTAGTATGGTGAAATCCTCAAAACAAATTACATTTGCGAGTGTATTAAGTGTTTGGTTTGGCGATGGTCAACGCAAGATTCGCGTGCTCATTGCGTTGATCTCAGTGATTTTCTTACTGGCATACACCGCTGCACAACTGGTTGCAGGCAGTAAAGCGCTTCACGTTCTATTTGGTTGGCCAGAGCAAACGGGAGCCATATTAGGGGCGGTAATTGTTACGGTGTATTGCTTAGCAGGAGGGATTCGAGCGTCGATATGGACGGATGCGGCGCAATCATTTGTGATGATTGTGGCCATGGGGATCTTGCTCTACATTTCCGTTTCTAGTTTGGGTGGTGTGTCCGAGGCAGTGGCTCAATTTAATACGGTGCCAGGCTATCTATCTTGGACACCCAGCGATCTAGCTTTTGGTGGAATCGCGGGTTGGTTATTGTTTTTTATTAGCTGGATATTTGCTGGCGTGTCTACGATTGCTCAGCCTCATATTATGGTGAGGTTTATGGCCTTAAACGACGTGAAAAACCTTGTACCCGCTAGGGTGTGGTATTACACATGGTTTACTTTGTTCTATTGCATGGCAACGGGCGTGGGCCTATTGGCAAGGCTGCACCTACCGGATACCCAAAATTTTGATGCCGAATTGGCCTTGCCTACCATGGCGATGGCATTGTTGCCTGAGGTGTTGGTTGGCGTGATTTTGGCGGGTATCTTTGCTGCTACGATGTCGACCGCAGATTCTTTAGTGATGAGCTGCTCCGCATCGATTAGTCAGGATCTATTTGTAAATAAGGTGGAAGGTTCAAAGGCGCTCAAAGTTGTGACCATTGGATCAGCACTGCTGGCGCTTAGTTGGGCGCTATCGAGTCAAGGCTCAGTGTTTAACTTGGTGATATTTGCTTGGTCGGGGCTAGCGAGCGCGTTCGCGCCCTTGATGGTGGCCATTGTATTTGGGTATCGACCTAGCTTGAATAGAGCACTTATCGCAGTGGTTTTGGGTTTGGGGGTAGCGGTCGGATGGCGCTTACTCGGCTGGAATGCATGGTTGTATGAAGGCCTGCCAGGCGTTCTCGTTGGCAGCATTGTATTATTCTGGGGAACAAAAAAAGCCTAGCGATTGCTAGGCTTTTTTTTGAGTATTAGAAGTAGGTACTCATGGGGACGGCACACCATTTTCCTTTTGAGCAAATGGCTTGTACCCATAATCTGTGTTTGATTCTACGAACCTTACGTTCCACTGGGGCAATCATTTCTAGGCTGGCTAGGGTGGTGCTGTCAGGGTAGATGGTGGGGTCAGACAGAATTTCTGGTTCGACGAACGGCTTCGCATCTAGCATCGGGCTTGGGTAGGCCGCATAGTTACTGTTCATTGCCGATACTTCGGGTGACATTAGGTAATCGATAAAGGCATATGCAAGGTCTTGTGATGGTGCATTGCTTGGAATGGCCATAACGTCGACCCACATGGTGGCGCCTTCGTTTGGAATGACGTAACGAATGTTTTCGTTTTCTTCTGTTTGGGCAAGAATGTCACCTGAGTAGCCAATACCGATACAAATTTTATTGTCCTTAAGGTCATCAGTGTATTGGTTTGTGTGAAGGTAGGTGAAGTCCGCATAGGCTTCTTTAATTAACTTACCTGCCTGATCAAGTTGTTGCTTATCGTCGGTGTTAATAGAATAACCTAAATAGCTGAGTGCGGCGGAAAAAATCTCGTCACGTTCATTAACGACACCAATGCCGCACTTCGCTACTTTTTTACGCTTCGCTTCGTCGAAAATCAGAGACCAGGATACGTCCTCTGCTTTGATGCCCAGCTTTCTTAGCATGACTTCGTTGAAGCCAATGCCAGTGGTGCCCCAAAGATAGGGGACGGTGTATTCGTTGGCGGGATCGCGAGAGCTAAGTCCCTGCATGACCACTTGGTTCATATTTTTGTGATGCGTCAGCTTACTTCTATTTAGCTTCTTGATGAGCTTGTTTTCTTTCAAGACGGCCACAGTATCGGATGCTGGAAAAATCACATCGAAGGCAGAATCTTTTGCGAAAAATAGATCCGAAAATTCGTCAGTGTTATTGAATTCGACGTATTCGATGGTGGCGCCGTGTTTGGCCTCGAATGCGCTAATAACGTCTGGGTCAAGGTAATCGCCCCAGTTCAAAATGCGCAGTGTTTGAGCGGCACTGCTTAGCGTAAATGTACTCGCAAGAATGGCGAGTAGCACCTTAGATAGTGACATGGTTGCCTCGGAGGGTAGTTGAAATTCAGGCTTGGCCTTCGAAGTGGGCCAACGACATCATAAAAATATGGCCATTTTATAAGGGTGGACCATTCGGTGTTATATACCCTAGGGGGTAGAAGAGGCGGACTTCAGTCACACTTCACACCGGGCGCATATCAAGGTTGCGCTAGGGTGTGAAGAGGATCATGGAAAGAAAAAAATAAATCCGTTAGCCGTTTTAGATTAGGGTAACTGCTCTAACCATTCGCGGTTCTGTACGTGATTGAAGCAACAGTCAGCCGCAAGAGCTTTTACTTTTATGTCAGTCAGGTAAAAGCCAATTTGCCGAATGATTTCCTGTTTGATGCCGTCATAAGAATAGATTTCATAGTCATTTCCGTTGAAGAAAAGTACATTGAAATCGGGCGTTAGTCTGACGCCTTTATTTTTTAGCTCGTGCACCAAGCTGGATTGAAGGTTACGAAATGCCAGTTTCAACATGAGTGATGGAACGCATCCGGGAATGGTAAGTGACCAAGCATCATCATAAAAGTCAGAATCAATTTTCTTTGCACCTGTCAGGAATCGCTCCGCCACTTTATCTTCGACCTGCTTACTGTTGGGGATGAGGGCAGAGCAACGATACATATAGTCTATTGAGAAGCTGCCATCTTCTTTAGGCTGGGTTAAAGGTGCGGTGACCACTAAGTCGTTTTCTAAAATGACCTTTAGCGTCACAGGCCAGTGAAATTCCGGCTGGAAACCCAATCTGACTCTTTTGACGGCATTCGAGCCGATAGAGCATCGAACGATATTTTCAGCCAGCGTAACGGCTAGGTACTCAGCAAATGTGTCGAACCCGTATGACGCTTTATGACTTTCGTGACGTGATGAACCCATGCTGACTCCTTATGGCTGTAATTGAGTTTGGTAAACTTCTATTAGTATAGACGGGGAGCGGAGTATGGGGGGAGAGATGACGGATTCACTGATGGGGTGATCAGAAAAGGCGTGAGCCCCTGATGAACAGAGGCTCCGATGGCTTATAGGCTGCTCAGATACGCCAGCACATCGTCGTGGTGGGTTTTCGTTTTGAATTTATCCATGATGTGAATCAACTTCCCTTTTTCATCAATGATAAAGGTGGTGCGATGGATGCCGTCAAATTCCTTGCCCATAAACTTCTTAGGGCCCCACACGCCGTATTTGTCAGCAATGCTATGGTCTTCATCCGCCAGTAGTGTGAAGTTTAAGCTATCTCTTTCTTTAAACTTGGTCAGTCTGGCTGGGGCGTCTGGGCTTATGCCTAATGCAATGGCATTGTACTTTTCAAGGTCCTTTTTGCTGTCTCGAAGTGCACAGGCTTGAACAGTACAGCCTGGTGTCATGGCCTTGGGGTAAAAATACAGGATCACAGTCTTGCCTCTGAAGTCCTTCAGCGCGACCTTTTTTCCTGTGTCGTCGAATGTGGTGAAAGCAGGGGCAACCTTACCAATATCGGGTCGTTTCATGGGAAGTCCTTATTAGCCTTTGAGTTTAAGTTTCAATGGGGTTTTCGGTACACAGCAACAGGGTAGTATCTCACCAGGGTTTACCCAAGCCATGGGTTCTTGTAAATACGCAACTTCACCTGAAATCAGATCTGTTCTGCAGCCACCACAATAGCCTTCTCGACATTGATAGGGAACCTGAATGCCTTGGGATTCTAGGCTCTCTAGTAGATTGTGAGCGTAGTGAAAGTGAAGCTCTTTTTCTGAGCCTTCAACCTCAATGTTGAAGGTCGGCTTTTCTAGGCCCTGAAACTCGAGTTGCTGTTCATCCGATTCAGGCGGAGACTCAGGATCGACTTCGGGTAGGAAAAAGGCCTGTTGATGTTCAGTTGGGAAATCAGGCTCAATCGATGGGCTAGATAATTCGAACTCGGGCGTGGACTCATTTGCTTCACCATCAAGTTGAAAGTCGTCATCTGGTAACGGGGTTGATGGGGGAGAAGGCATGGTCATGTGAGCGCCGGTTTAACGTCCTGTTGCTTGATTTCATTGCATGACCCACATGCCGGTAGGCATTGGGTCATGGGGTGGGTGTTGCCCTAGTTTATAGTTCGATGTCGCTGAAATCTTCTAAAGATAACTCGCTGTCGATAGCCCCGACTAAATAAGAGCTAATCTCGGCCTCTTGAGGTGCAACCTGAACATTATCACTCACGAGCCAAGCATTGATCCACGGAAGTGGATTTTGGCGAGTGGCGAAGATCGGGTCTAGGCCAATGGCGGTTAAGCGCTGATTACAGATGTATTCTACGTATTGGCTCAAAATATCGCGGTTCAAACCGATCATGCTGCCATCTTTGAATAGATAAGCTGCCCATTCTTTTTCTTGCTCAGCGGCCTCGCGGAAAATGCTGATGACGTCTTCCCTTAGCTCTTTGGCGATCTCGCCCATTTCTGGGTCATCTTTGCCCATGGCCCAGATTTGCATCATGTGTTGAGTGCCCGTTAGGTGTAGGGCTTCGTCACGGGCGATCAGTTTGATGATTTTCGCATTGCCTTCCATTCTAGCGCGTTCAGCAAAGGCGAAGCTGCATGCAAAACTGACGTAGAAACGAATGGCTTCTAAGACGTTAACAGAGGCAACGGTAAGGTACAGCTTTTTCTTTAACTCGCGCAGGCTGATTGAAATGGTTTCACCATTAATGACATGTTCGCCTTCGCCAAGGTTTTGGTAATACGTAACGGCTTCAATCAAGTCATCGTAATAGCGAGTAACGGCTTCAGCGCGCTTGGTGATGTATTCGTTGGTGACGATATCATCGAATACTTCAGACGGGTTACTAATCACGTTACGAATAATGTGCGTATAGGAACGACTGTGAATGGTCTCACTAAATGACCATGTCTCGATCCAGGTTTCCAATTCAGGTAATGAAACGATAGGCAGAAGAGCCACATTGGGTGAGCGACCTTGAATACTATCTAGTAGTGTTTGGTACTTAAGGTTGCTTAAGAAAATGTGTTTTTCGTGCTCAGGTAAATCTGCAAAATCCTTACGGTCATTGGATAGATCCACTTCTTCTGGACGCCAGAAAAAAGAGAGTTGTTTTTCGATTAGCTGTTCGAAAATTTTATATTTTTGAGTGTCGTAACGTGAAACGTTAACGTTCTCACCAAAAAACATAGGTTGGCTAAAGGTATCGTAATTCTTTTGGTTAAACGTCTGGTAGGCCATGATAAAACCTGATGTAAATTAAAAAATATTCTGGTCGTAAACGTAGCAAAGCCCTGTCAGTAAAGAAGCAGGGCTTGCGTGGTATAAGATCTTAGCGAAAGCGCGGTTAGATCTTACAGGCGCCGCCTTCGCAGCCGTCATCCATATCTTCTTGGGAATCGGACGCTCCATCACGAGTGTTGTGATAGTAGAGTGTTTTCAAACCCAGTTTATATGCGGCCAGTAGATCTTTAAGCAATAGCTTCATCGGCACCTTGCCACCTTCAAATTTTGAAGGGTCATAGTTGGTGTTAGCAGAGATCGCTTGGTCGACGAACTTTTGCATAACGCCTACTAGCTGTAGGTAGCCGTCATTGTTTGGCCAGTTCCAAAGTAGCTCGTATTGCTCTTTGAGTGCACCGAACTCTGGTACAACTTGCTTCAAAATGCCGTCTTTTGATGCTTTTACACTGATGTATCCGCGTGGAGGCTCAATGCCGTTGGTAGCATTACTGATCTGAGATGACGTCTCAGATGGCATAAGCGCGGTAAGTGTCGAGTTACGCAGACCGTGTGATTGGATGTCAGCACGTAGGGCTTCCCAGTCATATTGCAACTCTTCATTGCACACTGCATCAAGCTCTTTCTTGTAGGTATCAATTGGCAAGATACCTTGGGCGTAAGTCGTTTCGTTGAACTTCTCGCAGGCGCCGACCTCTTTCGCAAGATTGTTAGAAGCTTTAAGCAGGTAGTACTGAATCGCTTCGAACGCACGGTGAGTGAGGCCGAGGGCAGAGCCATCAGAATATTTCACACCGTTTTTAGCTAGGTAGTAGGCATAGTTGATCACGCCAACGCCGAGAGTACGACGAGCCATGCTGGCTTGTTCTGCGGCTGGCATAGGGTAATCTTGATAGCTTAATAGGCTATCCAGGGCGCGAACGATAAGGTCAGACAGTTCCTCAAGTTCATCTAGGTTTTCTAGGGCGCCAAGGTTAAACGCGGCTAGCGTACACAGAGCAATCTCGCCTTCTTTGTCATTGATGTCTTGAAGCGGCTTGGTTGGTAGCGCGATTTCTAAACACAGGTTAGATTGACGAATCGGTGCATGTTCTGGGTTGAACGGACTGTGGGTATTACAGTGGTCAACGTTTTGAATGTAGATACGACCGGTGCTGGCGCGCTCTTGCATCAACACAGAGAAGAGTTCCATCGCCTTGATGCTTTGCTTGCGAATGCCGGGCTCTTGCTCATATTTAACGTACAACTCTTCAAACTTATCTTGGTCTTCGAAGAATGCGTCATATAAACCGGGAACGTCAGAAGGGCTGAACAGGGTGATGTGCTCGCCTTTGATTAAACGGTTGTACATGAGTTTGTTGATTTGAACGCCGTAGTCCAAGTGGCGAACACGGTTTTCTTCAACGCCACGGTTATTTTTTAGAACGAGTAGACTTTCTACTTCTAGGTGCCAAATAGGGTAGAACAGGGTAGCAGCACCACCACGCACACCGCCTTGTGAGCAGCTCTTAACAGCCGTCTGGAAGTGTTTGTAGAAAGGGATACAACCGGTGTGGAACGCTTCACCACCACGGATTGGACTGCCTAGAGCGCGGATGCGGCCAGCATTGATACCGATGCCTGCACGTTGACTAACATATTTTACGATCGCGCCTGCGGCTGCGTTGATGGAATCTAGAGAGTCGCCTGTCTCAATCAATACACAAGAGCTGAATTGGCGCGTTGGTGTACGCACGCCAGCCATGATGGGCGTTGGCAGAGACAATTTGAACGTGGAAACCGCATCATAGAAGCGACGCACGTAATCCATGCGGGTGGACTTGTCATAACCGGCAAATAAACAAGCGCCGATTAAAACGTAAAGAAACTGAGGGCTTTCGAACACTTCACCGGTTACACGGTTCTGAACTAGGTATTTACCTTCGAGTTGCTTTACAGCAGCGTAAGCAAAGTTCATATCACGGCTGTGCTCAATGAATCCTTCCATTTGGTCGAACTCAGCTGGTGTGTAATCTTCAAGAAGGTGACGGTCATAACGGTCCATATCAACCAAGCGGGCCACATGGTCGTATAGGCGTGGTGGCTCATATTGGCCATACGCTTTCTTTCTTAAATGGAAAATGTTCAGGCGGGCAGCCATGTATTGATAATCAGGTGTGCGTTCCGAAATCAAGTCAGCGGCTGACTTAATGAGTGTTTCATGGATATCGGACGTGGAGATGCCATCGGCAAATTGAATTTGTGCGCGCAGCTCAACTTCAGATACCGATACATTGTCTAAGCCTTCAGCTGCCCAAGTCAGCACTTTATGGATTTTATCTAAATCCAGTGGCGCTCGAACTCCGTCTCGTTTTGTCACATGCAGTGTGCTGTTCATTTTTGACCCTTGCCCATAAAAATCGTCCCCTTTCTCACAAACAGACCTAGAAAGAAGATACAAATATGTCGTATTAATGTTGGATGCTTCGGTACAGCGATGTTTACCATTTGGCCACCTTCTTATTCTTGTATGGTCGGGTGGTTACTTCGTGTACACAAAATATGGTAAAAACTACCGAATAAGCACAAGATAATGCGGTTCAGAGTTAGAATCAACCCTATATATAGTGTGTGAGTCACTTTCGCTTGTGGATAATTTGTGTGTAAAAGGTGAGTAATTGGCAGATGTTAGTGCTTGCTAACTAAGTGAACTGGGTCACAGCCCATTGTGGGTAAATTTATGCTCAAATCGGCCACAAAATGCAAAAAAAATTGCCTTTGGCTCACTTCGCCGCAAAGATTCGTTACAAAATGTGGGCAGAGTCTCCACAAGGGTCTAAATTAACGTATATTAGGGCTCAATTTAGTAACCGGGATGTTTTATGGATCAATCGCCTCATCACGATGAAAGCTGGCACATCTTAATTGTTGAAGATGATGAACGCTTGGCGGGACTGACAAAGGAATACCTTGAATCCAACGGCTTGGAAGTGTCAGTCGAAGGGGATGGGTCTGTTGCGGTCGATCGCATCAAAACAGAAAAGCCAGACTTGGTCATTCTTGATCTCATGCTGCCAGGTGAAGATGGTTTGTCCATATGTCGCTTGGTTCGACCATATTACGCCGGTCCCATTATCATGTTGACGGCCCGTGACGATGACCTAGACCAAGTACTGGGGCTAGAGATGGGTGCGGATGACTATTTGGCGAAACCGGTTCGTCCACGAGTGCTTTTGGCTAGAATTCGAGCCTTGCTGCGTCGCGTAAAAGACGGTGGTGCTGCTGAAGGGGTTGAATCGCAAGATGCCAGCGGACAAGACAGGGTCTCATTCGCCAATCTCACCGTAGATAATGGCATGCGAGAAGCCTGGTTGGATGAAGAGCCCATCGATCTGACCAGTGCCGAGTTTGATTTGTTGTGGCTACTGACGTCCAATGCGGGTAGAGTCCTTAGTCGAGAGGAAATCTTCACAGCGCTGCGCGGTATTGAGTACGATGGCCAAGATCGGTCGATTGACGTAAGAATTAGCCGGATTCGTCCCAAAATTGGTGACGACCCTCTTCAACCTAAACGCATTAAGACGGTTCGTAGCAAAGGTTATTTGTTCGTAAAAGATTTATAGCGTCCACATTTATAACGACTAAAAGGGCTACATTATTTTTTCTCGGGTTTATGTGGGTGTGCTGGCCATTCTTATTTTGGTCACCTTCAGCTCGTTTAGCACACTTCACTTCGTTCAACACATCCAATCGATACAGCAAAGACAGAGTTTACTGGGTGATGTACTGTCCCTTGCCCACGATTCCTTAACGACATCGACCGATCTGCCTTGGATTTCACAGCAGCTCGGCATTGACCTCTCCGTTGTACCTATCACTGAATTAGAGTCTGACTTCATCCTCTATTATCGTCTCCAGGATGAACAGGTTGTACTAGAGCAAGAGGCTCATGGCTATCGAGCGAGTAAAGCGTTCACACGAGATGGCCAAAGGCTCGTCATTTCTGGCGTGTTTTTGGGTGTCGAAAATCAGTTAGTCGAGGGCGTCTTTAGCCTAGCCCGAAAATTGTTGGAGCACGATGCTCGGTCGTTGGACCGCTATTCTTATTTGACGTGGGTGACCACTGAGCGAAAGCCCCTTTATCGCCAGAGCCAAGAGAGCAGTATTCTAAGTTTTCAAACACTGGACTCCTATCAGACATGGTTTCTCGAATTCACGCCAGAGCCGACAGCCTTGGAATTCGGCCCGGTTGAATTCAACAACGACCTTTCGTTGGTGAGCATCTTCATCGTGATCGTGATGGCTGTCTTACTAACAGGCCTAGCGGTCTATTGGTTGGTTCAACGGTTTGAAGTTGGTTTACAGCGCTTAGAGCGTGCCAGTGCTCGAGTAGCGGCAGGGCATCTAAATAGCCGAGTAAAAGTGGAAAGCAAAGACGCCTTAGGCCGATTAGGTAACTCGTTTAATTTAATGGCGGAACAGATTCAGAGATTAATGGGCGTACAAAAAGAAATGATCCGCGCTGTGAGTCACGAGTTGCGAACTCCAGTCGCTCGAATGCGATTTGGTGTCCAAATTTTGGAGGATGAATCGCAAGATGAATATCTCAGCAAACAGCTATCCGATATGGATAAAGACTTACAAGAATTAGACGAATTAGTGGACGAAATCCTAACGTATGCGCGCCTTGAAGAAGGTGGTCCGATACTCGAATTTAAGCACGCAAATTTGTTGGAGTTAGTAGAGCAGATCGTGGATGAAACCAAACGCCGTACTGACAAGGTGGTGGTGACGTATGAATCGAAAACCGATGCAAAGGAACATTTATATAGTGATATTGAATTTCGCTATATGCATCGTGCGGTGCAAAACCTGGTCGGCAATGCGTGCCGGTATGCTAAAGAAAAGGTTCATATTTGTTACAGCTTTTCAGACGGTTTATGCCGTATTGATGTAGAAGACGATGGAGATGGCATTCCAGAAAAAGATTGGGAGAGAGTGTTCTCACCTTTTACCCGGCTAGATGATAGTCGTACTCGGTCATCTGGCGGGTACGGTCTTGGACTTTCCATCGTTCAGCGCATTATTTTCTGGCACGGGGGGCGTGCTCAAGTGGAAAGAAGTGTGTGGAATGGGGCCAAAATGAGTTTAATTTGGCCTCAAAGTCATGAAGAAGACTGAAGTTTTATTCGGAAAAAATGTGTGAAATGGCCGACTTTACATAATGTTACATTTCCCAACAATTCCGGAACAGATAAAATTGTTATTAGTGCCATTATGCATTTGCGCTTTTCGAAAGAGAGGCGCGGTGAGAATGTAGCGAGAACTTCGGTTCTATTTTAACCCGCCTTTTGGCGGGTTTTTTTATGCCTGCTTTTTTAACATTCTTCATCGAATTTATGCCAGCTTTTTAAAATTCTTTATCGAATGGCTATCCAATCTTCATAAACGGATTCACTCACAAACGCTTTCCATAAATTCTGAAGGCTTGTTGGAAATTGAGTTTGGTATTGATAAAAGGCCTCTATTCTTCTTTGACTTTCATTTGCCACGTTTACTTTAAAATGGATGTTTTCATCCGCCACTGGATATTTGACGACGTAAGGATTATGGAATTGGTGAGACAAGCGCTCAAGGTGGCTTGCTCTTGATTGGCTGACGGCGAACCAAAACAGCTTTACCTGATTAGGAGGCCGCTTAAGGCTTGTCGAGATCACTTGCGACACCAGTTTGTGATCTTTATGCCCTGTGATGCCATCGGCCTGAAATGTAAAAACCGCACTTGGAGTATGTACTTCAAGTAGGTCATGTACTGTTTGCGCAAGGGATTTAACATCTTCCGAAAGTTCGCGATCTTGCATGCGCAGGAAGGTAGGGGGATTCGGTAAGCCTAATGCTTTGAGGGCGCGTGTTGATTCTTGTTCTCTTTCCCGCGCCAAAACGTCTCCCTGGCGGTGTTGTCCTGATCGATCCTTTCCTCGTCCACCACTGGTCGCGTAAACAACGTGAATGTCAGTTCCTTGTTTGGCTAATTTAGCCAAGGTGCCGCTGCACCAAGTCTCGTCATCAGGGTGAGCCAAGAACACCAATACGCTTTTCAAAGGGTTCGTATCGAATGCCCCGAAACTGACAGCAGGGAAAGAGAAAATCAGTGGCAAAATCAAGCGGGTGAACAGGCTCATAGGGTACTCTCAGGATCGATACCCAAAAAGTATAGTTGAGCCTATTCGCTGTTTTTTACTCTTTAGAGATTAGCTTTTACAACCTGCTTTATTATTAAGCGGGTTTAATGCCTTCTAAGTGCTGGTGACAAACTCGTTGAGCAATATTTTTAAAGTCTTGGATGAATGCGTTTTCGGCTTGCTCGGCACGTACCGCGGCATACAAGGTGCGAAAAACACCGTGACGTCCTAGAGGCTTTTCAACTACGAAACCTTGCTTAACATAATCGTGAACGGCCCAGTTCGGCAAGCAACTGATGCCCCGTTTACTGGCCACTAATTGCACCATCATCATGGTGAGCTCAACTTGGCGCAAGTGCCCCGGCTCGATGCCAGCAGGGGTTAAAAAGCATTGGAAGATATCGAGGCTTGAGCAATCGACGGGATAGGTGATGAGTGTTTCTTTTGATAGATCGTGAGGCTCGATCACACTTTTATCTGCTAATGAATGATCAGGCGCGACCACCAGCATGGCTTGATACTTAAACAGCGGTAGATACTCAATGTCTTCATCGTTTTTCGGATCAGATGTCACCACAAGGTCCAGCTCGCCGTTTTTTAATTTGGCAATCGAGTCAAAGTGGAAACCGCCAAGCATGTCCAGCTCCACTTCAGGCCAGTGACCTCGAAATTCATTCAACGTCGGCATGAGCCAATCGTAACAGCTATGACATTCGATGGTGATGTTCAGGCGGCCTTTGCGACCTTGGCGAATACGCGACAGGTCTCGTTCTGTGGCCTCTATTTGAGGGAGGACTGATTCGGCGAGCTCAAGCAGGCGCTGCCCCGCTGGCGTAAAGCGTACCGGTTTCGTCTTTCGGTAAAAAAGCGGCTGATCAAGGCGGCCTTCTAACTCTTTTAATTGATGGCTCAGAGCCGATTGCGTGAGGTGGATATGGGCCGCCGCTTCTACCAAGGAACCTGTTTGATGCAGTGCCATCAAGGTTTTTAAGTGCCTGAGCTCGATATTCATTTTCACCTCTCACCGTGATTTAAGTTGGTTATTAAAAAGCCTGCATTAAAAAAATTCAATATTTTTTTGAAAATTATGAGTTTGATTCAATTTTGTGTGGCAGGGATGATGTATTAGGTAATTTCACCCAAATGAGAATAAACATGAAAAATATTGAATTACACGTTCTGGGCTACCCAAGAATTGGAAAGAGCCGCGAGTTGAAATGGGCACTGGAAGATTACTGGGCAGAAAAAATCACACAGGGGCAGTTGATTGAAGAGGCAAACACGCTTAAAGAGCGTCACTGGCAGGAACAAGAGGGCGCAGGGTTAGACTGGGTAACGGTGGGGGATTTTGCCTATTACGACCAAGTATTAAACATGACGGCGTATTTGGGGGCGGTGCCAAAACGTTTCCAGCACCCTAGCGGACAGCCAGTGGATCTGGATACTTACTTTCGAATGGCGCGGGGCAGAGCACCGAAAGGAAAGGACCAACAAGCGTGTGCCATGAAGAAATGGTTTAACACAAATTACCATTACATCGTGCCAGAGCTAACCGAAGGTCAAGCATTTCATGTGCATTGTGCAAGCCTATTGGGCGATGTGGCCCGTGTTCAACAGCGTCAAAGTAAAGCGAAAGTCGTCCTCGTGGGCCCTTTGACGTATCTATGGTTGGCCGACTATCAGGGGGAGGCTTCGGTATTAGCCCTATTACCCGCATTAACCAAGGCATATGGTGAGATACTCGCGGCGTTAAAATCCGCAGGTGTCACCTGGGTGCAGTTAGACGAACCTATTCTGGGGCTAAATCTAGATGCGTCTTGGCGACAAGGTTTCGAGCAAGCCTACCATGAGTTAAATCAAGTAGGGCTCAATACACTGGTGGCGACGTATTTTGCGAACGTAGCAGAACAGGCCAGCCTTCTGGCTCGATTACCGGTTGCAGGTGTTCATATTGACGCCTTACAGGACTGGCATACCGTAGAAAGAGTACTGGACCAGTTGCCGAATTATCGAGTGCTGTCGCTTGGGGTGATTCAGGGGCGCAATATCTGGAGAGGGAACTTGAAAGGCGTATACGAAAAACTTGCGTCTTATGGCCAACGATTGGATCGAAGACTTTGGTTGTCGACTACATGTTCTTTATTGCACTGTCCCATGGATGTGTCGCAAGAACATGCACTTCAATCGCAACATGGTGCTTTGTTTTCATTCGCAAAACAGAAATTAGAAGAGCTTACTTTACTCCGTCATGCGTGCTTGGCTGGCGGTGTGATACCAAAAATTAGAGAGTGGCAGCGTGCATTGGATAGTCATATTCAGGCTCAACGTCATGAGTCAGATACACCTTGGACAGCTCCCTTAAAAGAGTATGGGCGCGCATCGGTGTTTTCTAAACGAAAACAGCAGCAGTCCGCTTTACATCTGCCTGTTTTGCCAACTACCACGATCGGATCATTTCCTCAGACCCCTGAATTAAGAGCGGCCCGTAAAGCGTATAGAGAAAATACGATTGCGCTTGAGGAGTATGAGTCTGTCATTCGGCGTCACATCGAGCAGTCTATTTCGCTACAAGAGTCGCTAGGGTTTGATGTGTTGGTTCATGGTGAGGCCGAGCGTAATGACATGGTCGAATTTTTCGGCGAACAGCTAGAAGGTTATGGCTTTAGCCAATATGGATGGGTTCAAAGCTATGGTTCACGCTGCGTAAAGCCGCCCATCATTGTAAGCGATATACGCCGCGTAAACGGGTTGACGGTAAAGTGGACCCGATACGCGCAATCACTCACGAGTAAACCGGTAAAAGGCATGCTCACTGGGCCGATCACGATGCTGTTCTGGTCGTTTCCACGTGAGGATGTCAGCCTGCCGCGACAAGCGTGGCAATTAGCACAGGCATTGGCCGAAGAGGTCGCGGTATTAGAGCAGGAGGGGATTCGGATTATTCAAGTGGATGAACCTGCACTGCGAGAGGGGTTGCCGCTGAATAGGGAGCATTGGAAGGCCTATTTGCATTGGGCTGTAAATGCGTTTCGATATTGCGTAAAAGCGGTTCATGACAGCACGCAAATCCATACTCACATGTGCTATAGCCAATTCAACGACATTATTGAATCGGTTGCAGACTTAGATGCCGATGTTGTCACCATCGAGACGAGTCGCTCACGAATGGCACTGTTAAACGCCTTTGAGGTGTTTAATTACCCCAATGATATTGGCCCCGGTGTGTACGATATTCACACACCTGTCGTACCAACAGTAGACGACATGGTGGCGCTCATTGAGCGCGCTGGACAATGCATTCCTCTTTCCCAATTGTGGGTGAACCCTGATTGTGGTCTAAAAACCCGGGGCTGGCCTGAAACAGAATTAGCATTGAAAAACATGATTCAAGCTGCCAAGCAGGTGAGAGCATCATTAACGGCGGAGGCGGCCTTGGAAACAGAGTTCTGCTAACAAATCCTTACGCCTTCGTGATAGAGAAACGTGAGAAAGCTGGCTACAATGCCGGTTTTCTCATGTTTCAGTGAACGCGTTATATGTTTTCCTTTTTTGAACGAGTCATAAACCCCTACCCCCCAGAAGAGCCGGTTCAACCGCCTAATACCCTATGGGCATTTTGCCGCCATTTTACCAAGGGAATGTTTTGGCCACTGTTTTACATGACGGTATCCACCGCCTTTCTTGCCATCTTTGAAGTGTCATTGTTCGGGTTTTTGGGGCAGCTGGTGGATTGGCTAGTCGATAAAGATCCCGCCACCTTATTTGAAGAAAAAGGCGGCACTTTGTGGTTTTTAGGGGGCATGCTATTGGTGGGCATGCCGTTGTTAGTGCTCATACATTCCATGGTGATCCATCAAATTTTAATGGGTAACTTTCCCATGTCCATTCGATGGATGGCACATCGTTATTTGTTAAAGCAAAGCTTAGATTTCTATCAAAATGAATTTGCGGGTCGAATAGCGACCAAGGTTATGCAGACATCTCTAGCGATTCGAGAGAGTGTTATGAAGTTGCTTAACGTTATGGTGTATATCTTTGTTTATTTCTTTTCGATGCTCGTGGTGATTGGTCAGGCCGACGCACGGTTGATTGCGCCTGTCGTGGTGTGGCTGGTGTTTTACATCTTGGTGCAGTGGATGTTTATTCCTAAGTTGAAGCAAGTGTCTTCGAAGCAAGCCGATGCGAGAAGCGACATGACGGGGCGAATCGTGGATACCTACACGAATATCGCGACGGTCAAACTATTCAGCCATAACGCCAGAGAGAGTCAGTATGCGAAAGATGCAATGGACGGATTTATGCAAACGGTTTACCGCCAAATGCGACTGGCGGTTGGACTGAATGTATCGGTTCATGTCATCAACTACTTTTTGGTGTTGGCGATTGGTGCGTTAGGCCTGTACTTATGGGTGGAGAGCGCTATCACCGCCGGTGCCATTGCGGTCGCTGTGAGTTTAGCCTTGCGTCTTAATGGAATGGCGCAATGGATAATGTGGGAAGTGAGCAGTTTATTTGAAAACATAGGCACTGTTGTTGACGGTATGGCAACCTTATCGAAGCCGCTCGAAGTACAGGACACAGAACAGGCTAAACCCATTCAAATTCAAGCTGGGGGCTTAACTTTCCGGAATGTGTCATTTTCTTATGCCGACCCACACGCCGGCGTAGAGCAATACGTGTTTAAAAACCTTAACTTGAACATTAAGCCTGGTGAAAAAGTTGGGTTAGTGGGGCGCAGTGGCGCAGGTAAATCGACACTCGTAAATTTGTTGTTGAGATTTTATGATGTGCAATCTGGTCAGGTTGAAATTGATGGCCAGGACATCAAGGCGGTGACGCAGGACAGTTTGAGAGCCAAGATCGGCATGGTGACTCAGGACACGTCACTGTTACACCGTAGTGTGCGTGACAACATCCTTTATGGGCGCCCTGATGCTACAGAAGAAGACTTAATTGAAGCGACTAAGCAAGCGCAGGCCTACGATTTTATTCAAGGGCTTAGCGACCCTCATGGCAATACTGGGTTTGATGCTCAAGTGGGCGAGCGAGGTGTAAAATTGTCTGGTGGTCAGCGGCAACGAATCGCGATCGCACGGGTATTGCTGAAAAATGCGCCAATACTGATCTTAGATGAAGCGACATCAGCCCTAGATAGCGAAGTGGAATCCGCCATCCAAGAAAGCTTTACCACTTTGATGGAAGGCAAAACGGTTATCGCAATTGCCCACCGACTTTCAACGATTGCCGCCATGGACCGCCTGATTGTATTGGATAAAGGCGAGATTATCGAAGAAGGCAGTCATGAAGAGTTGGTGGCAAAGTCCGGTGTGTACAGTCAACTTTGGGCTCATCAGACCGGTGGCTTCTTGGGTGAAGATTAGATAAGAAATCATGGGCGGCGATGTGCTTGATCGAGCGACCGCCCATAACCATTGTGCAAGATCGACCAAAAACATTTTTTTTTAGAGTAACTTTATCTAATAGAGGGGGGGGAGCTTCTGATTTCTCCCTCGCGTGATGAGAGCAGCCTCACTATACTTTTCGGGATGAAGTAAAAAGAGAGGGTGCCATGAGACTGTGTGGTTATGCACTCTGCTTAGTATTCTTGTGGGTAGCTCATAGTCGCGCCGAAACGCCCCATGTGTTATTACTCAATAGCTATCACCCTCAATATGCTTGGACCGATCAACTTACCAAGGGGGTGGTCGCTGCACTAGCCAGTGATGTTGATCCAGAAAACATTCATGTGGAATTCATGGACGCCCGTCGATTTGTCGATGAGCCAGCGTATTTTAACTATTTCTCAGACCTTTTAACTTACAAGTACAGGCATTACCGGCCTGATGTGATCATCACCAGTGATGATCATGCGTATCATTTCATACTTAACCACCGAGCCAAGCTATTCCCAGAAGTGCCCGTCGTTTTCTCCGGTGTGAATGTATTCGACCCTGAGCTGCTAGCGGATCAGAAGAACATCACGGGTATTTTAGAAGGCATGGAAATCGAGGGTAACCTAGATCTGATCCAGCATATTCAGCCTAACATTAAGCGCATCATCATGCTGGGGGATACCACGGGCCTAGGGCTACGTATGGTCAATGAAGCAAAGCGGATTCAATCTGAATGGCGTACCCCTACGGTGTCTTTAGAGATATGGGATCGTTTTACTCTCAATGAATTGTATGAGCAAGCCGCGTCGCTGCCGCCAAACACGGCCATATTAATGCTCGCAATACACAAGGATAGCTTAGGCGCGTATTTTTCGTTTGAGCGCGAACTGAAAATGTTGTCCCAGCGCAGCTCTGCTCCGATTTATGGTATGTGGGGTGGGTTGATGATTGGAAATGGCGTGGTGGGCGGCATGATGAACGATCCTTATCGTCATGGTGCAAACGCTGCGCAAATGGCGCTGGAAATTCTGCATGGTAAGGCCGCGTCTGATATGCCAATTGTGCAAAAAGCATCGTATTCGGCCGCCTTCGATTACAACCAATACCAGCGCTTTCATCTACGAGAGTCGTACATACCGCCGGGCTCCAGCGTATCTAATCTCCCCTCATCTTTGTACCGTCAGTATCACTGGCAAATAAACAGCATCGTCAGCTTTATATTGGTGCTGGTGATTGTCATCTATTACCTCATCAAAAATGTTCGAGATAGAGCCGTGATCCAAAAAGACTTGGATCATCTAAATCAGCACTTAGAGGCCAAAGTGCAATCTCGTACTAGAGAGCTGCATTTACGAAATCAGCAACTCGAAAACGCGCGTTTGCGCATGGAAGAGATTGCCCATACGGATGCTTTGACTGGCCTAGGGAACCGCCGAGCAGGACAGGCAGAGGTCACCGCGTTTTATCAGCGATCTCTTAAAGATGGCGAGCCGCTGACCATTGCCATAGTCGATATAGACTACTTCAAACGAATCAATGATGAGTATGGCCACCAGGTGGGTGACATGGTGCTATTGGAGTTTTCTAAAGTGGTAAAAGATGCTATTCGCCCCAGTGACCGGCTTTATCGTTGGGGGGGAGAAGAGTTTCTGCTTGTGTTGCCGAATACGGAGCGTAAGTTTGCCTGTGCCGTTTGTAATCGAATTATTCAGCATCTTCACCAACACAAATTTGACGAAGTGGGTGTGATCACCGCGAGCATAGGCGTCGCTAGCTTACAAAGTAATGAGCCGATAGAAGAATTGTTTCGCACCGCAGATGAGCGCCTATACATGGCAAAAGACAACGGCAGAGATCAAGTCATGGTGGGTTGATAACGCCAAAAAATGGCCGATTTTTTCCTTGTTGATGAAAAGCTCAAGAGAGTAGTATCAAAGGACCCAATCAATAACAACAACGGGGTTCACAGGATGGCATCAAAACGTACTCAGCGCAGTCATATGATGGATCAAGTTTCACCCGAAGTGATGCGATTAACCTTTCAGTTCCTAAGGCCCATTAAACCCAGTCTTGCACTTAAAATCCGCAATCTCCTCATATGCTATCCACAAGGATGTCGTTTTGTTCAATTTGCGTTAGACACCAATTTGTCTCTGCGAGATATAGAGCAGATAAAACAAGGGTTAAGCACGTATAAAGGCTGGGATGAGCATGATCATAATTTTGCTCGATTAGGCGAAGATGTCGTGGCGCAAATTCTTAATCAAAAATGGCAGCAATTATTACAATGGTGTGAGCACCATCAAGACGTGGGAGTGCTGCGTTGGGCGTAGTTTGCCCATAACATTTTTGGCCAACTTCATACCACTGCATGGGTATGACCGAATTAGCTCCTAGTAGTGTCCTGTTATGACATTGGGGGCTGGTACTAGGGGTTCATACAATACTTGTCCTAAGCGCACACCGTGTGCCCAAAAAATAAAGATAAAAAATACAGGACAAGACACATGATCAGGATTCGTCACCTGGCTTTAATCTGGCTATTCCTATGCGGACAAGCCTTTGCAGAAAGCTATATCTATTTAACCAATAACACAATGCAAACCTTGCAGATTAATACGGTGCAATCAGGGCATACCAACATTACTCATGGTGACGAATGGGAGCAACTGGCGACCGAAGTAGCACCGTTAGCGACCGTTAAATTCTTGCGTTTTAATCGTGATCAAGGCATCAAGTGGGGCCGAGACTACTATTTCACCACCCAAGTATCTGGGGCAAATGAGTCGGTAAAATTACGCCAAAAACTGACCGGTACAATGACGTTTAGTAAAATGTGGTTAAGCGGCCAAGATGACCCGTGGTACTACGATCGTGACATTCATAATGTTGCTCTAGACGATGATCAAACATTAGCGTTTCGTTCAGAATATGCCCGAGTTTCTGGTGATGACATTCGCTATGTGATCCATGATAACTTCCAAAAGACAGAAAAGACCCAATACTCAAATGAACTGAAAGTATTGACTTACAACACATGGGCTCTGTTGCCTGGTATTGAAGCCAAAAACACGGGCAACCGCCTAGATACGATTGCGGAGATCATGACGAACTATGATGTCATCGTATTCCAAGAAGTCTTTGATCCTGTATTGACGGCTCAATTTAGATCAGATGTATCGAAAGAATACCCTTACCTTACCGAGATACCATGGAAGTTTGGCAAAATTCTAACGGGTGGTTCATTCATTGCCAGTCGCTGGCCTATAGAAGAACACGATGCCGTTGTATATGACGCCTGTCGAGAAGATGGTTGTCTAGCGGGTAAGGGCATGAACTACGCTAAGATTCGTAAAGGAAGTAACGCCTATCACATCTTTGGCACACACACGCATGCATACACGGGTGAGGCCGATATTGCGGTGCGTTTTGCTCAGCTAGCGCAGCTTAAATCGTTCATTGACGACAAGAACATTCCATATGAAGAGCCAGTGATCATGGCGGGTGACTTCAACGTCGACAAATTGCATTTCCCGCAAGAGCACGAAGACTTTTTAGCCCTAATGGATGCGACGGAACCGGAAGCAACGGGTTTGTATCCACATAGCTATGCGGGCCCTGTGAATGTGTATGCGGAAGATCAATACACAGAGTATTTAGACTATGTGTTGTACAGCAATGCCCATTTAGCGCCCTACGATAGCGAGAACAAGATGCTGACGCCTCGTAGTATTTCTAGTAAGCACTGGGGGTCGTGGGATCTATCCGATCACTATCCAGTAGAAGGTCGCTTTGTATTCCCACTACCTAGTGAATACACACCATTCTAATGATTGAATTATTGTAAGGTTACCGTTCTGGTGAGACACCCCGGCCTCCGTGTTCGAAGCACGATGTGAGGCCGGGTCTTTTTCGTTTGCTACTCTACGAGGCCATTCTAGAACGCAAGTGTTGATAGTGAGCGATACTGCTTTCTAGTTGTTTATAAAGCTTGGATTCAAAGCTTCCCTGTTCTTTTCCTAATGCGTCGAGGTAGAGAGACGCTTGTTGAACCGATAAATCTCGGTTGCGAATCTTGTATTGAATTTCTTTTTCTGATTTGTCAAATCTCGGCATGATCTCCCAGTCGATGCAGTCCTTGAATAGGTCATCAAACTCTTTTTGCGCGAAGCGACAAAACCCTTCAACAATGGATTCACTACCCGGCCCCAGTGCCCCAGGGTCCACGCGATAGATGACGGTAACTCTCATGCTGAGATCCCTCTAGTTATGAACGTAGCTGAGGTAAGCTTAGTTCAGTCACCATCAGGGCGTGAGGAGAAAATGAGAGTTTTTTCAAAATGAAACAATTTGCCATAACCTAGTAACATCAAATACACATATCCACTAAAGTTGATAAGTAAAAGTTATTGTGCGCCTGGCTTTAAGATCAAAGAATTGTAGGAGGGGAAACCCCCTCCGTAGATGTACAGTCGTTCTAGAAACCTTCCAAAACGATCTTGCCGATGACGGAACTGGATTCGATTAGGCTGTGAGCTTGTTTTAAATGCTCCGCATTGATGGAGCCTAGATGCTGGCGCTGGGTGGAAATGAGGCGACCCTTGTCTAGCCACTGGGCGACTTCATTTAAAATGTGATGTTGACGGATCATGTCCTCAGTTTGAAAACGGGGGCGTGTGAACATTAATTCCCAATGTAAGCTGACACTCTTCATTTTCAATGGCTGAATATCCAATGGCTTGGCAGGGTCATCGATCAGACAAATTTTTCCTTGGGGCTGAATGACCTCTACAAAATCGGGATAATGATCAGCTGTATGAGTCAGGCTGGCGATGTGGCTTACATTGGTAATGCCGATGCGGGCTAATTCCGATTGAATGCCTTGGTGGTGGTTGATGACATGATCAGCCCCCATTTCTAAGCACCAAGCTTGGCTTTCAGGTCGGCTGGCCGTCGCAATGACTAAAGCATTTGGACATTGAATCTTAGCTAACTGAATCATGGCACTGCCGACGCCGCCAGCCGCTCCGGTAATGAGCAAAACAGGCTCTTGCGTAATAAAGGGTGCCTTGTGCTGGATGCCTAAGCGATCAAACAGCATTTCATAGGCGGTGATGGCGGTGAGGGGCATGGCGACCGCCTGGGCCTTGTCGATGGCTTTAGGTGCAAACCCGACAATGCGTTCATCCACTAACTGGTATTCAGCATTGCTGCCTGCGCGGCCCACATCCCCCGCGTAGAACACTCGATCCCCTTTTTTGAATAGCTCACATTCAGGTCCGGCCTCGACCACAGTACCTATGGCGTCAAAGCCCACGATCTTAGGCTCTCCTTTTTCCGGTAGGGCACGCAGTCTAACTTTACTGTCGATGGGGTTCACACTGATGGCTTCAACAGCCACCAACAGATCGCGTCCTGATACCGATGGAATCGGCAACTCTATGTCCTGCAATGATTCAGGGTCTGAAATGGGAAGGCTTTTCGTAAAGGCCACAGCTTTCATCATGGTGTAGTGTCCAC